>Ga0078972_1001902_pt1 | contig 73210 bp, 49 predicted proteins | sample YelNatPaOPGAMG01_FD_67568 | JGI IMG/M metagenome (GOLD analysis project Ga0078972, IMG submission 67568) | Hot spring thermophilic microbial communities from Obsidian Pool, Yellowstone National Park, USA - OP-RAMG-01 (SPADES assembly) (version 2) | ecosystem: Environmental > Aquatic > Thermal... | reverse complement strand
AGCCTCGCCCCTAAGTATTTTAGAAAAGATCAAAAAGTATCTCGTTCTCTTTCAATTTTTCTTGGTAAACCACCTGGGTTGCGTCAGAGCTGTCGATGACTCGGTCGGCTGGCGCACTGAAAAGGACCGCGTCGACGAACGCACAAACTCGGGGAATAGATATAAGCAAACATCCGACGATCACAAAAAAATGGTGGCGGCTCGGAAGCGCCGCCACCACGACGATACAATCCTCTTTTTCGGACTCGCTTACTCGAGTTCGAATCTACTGACATGCACCGGTAGAGTGATACCACCGGAAACCAGTACATTCCACCCGCGTGTGGAGTCCCACGTTCCATCGTTAGCGAAACGGAGCGAATATGCCGGCCTGGATTGCAATCCTGGCTCAGCATCGGGTAACCACAGCGCTAGCCCCATCTCTGAGGGAGGATTTGCTGGGAGATCGACTTGTACCGAGCGCGTAACAGTCACACTTTGGCCAGGCTTCCATCGTCGAATATCAACTCCAGACAGAGCGACACTCGTCACCGCATCACCCGTAGCAGCATTTGTGACGACAAGATAGATCGGCCGCTCTTTGTACGCGGGCGCCCAGCCCCGATTCTCCACCGTAAAGGCGATATTAAATGCCTCGTTGTCCCGAATAACGGTGGGCAGTGTCGCTGTCGTGAGAACGAGTCGATAACCAAGGTGCGCACTAATGTTCCCCCAACATCCTTGGTTTTTCAACGCGTTCACTGCGTCAGGATAGTAATCCTCGTGTAAGAATGTCCAGTGGAGACGCGCGAGTTCATTCTGGCATGTCGCGCATGACAGGTAATTCGAGTCGTAATTGGCAGTTTCGCCACCGATGGGGACATATAGTGTGTCGTTGCTGAGGAATGTTTTCTGATCCTCGATCGTGCCTCTTGGGTCGCCACTGGCATAAGTCCCCCAGTCGTCCTGGGATGCCAAGAATGCATCATTATGATGTCCCACTCGCGCCACGCCTGCCGTAGTAAAAGCGGTCTCTTCCGTCACCTGCTCGCCAGGATAAAGGGCATCGCCCACGAAGGCGGGGTCTTTCCACCATGGCCGACGTATCAGCACAAACTGGTTCGACGGAAGCATGTCAAGTAACCAGTCAATAACTTGACGCCTCCACGCGGCAGAGGGCAGATTATACTGCTCGTAAGCTTGTGCTGGATCGCGGTAATAATAGGTGCTGTGCCATTCGCCCCAGGCACCGATTATTCCTGCAAAAACATAAGCAATGACGTCTTTGTTCGCCTCGAAGATGGGCTTCAATTGCGTGAGGTGTTGCTGCAGGTACTCTGGCGATGCCTCTTTCGGCGGATTTGTGTCGAAACCGTCATTGTAGACAATCCGGACGATCGATTTCATTCCGGCAGCTCGCACACGCCCAAAACCGTTGGAAATGCTCTGGAGATAAGATTGGGGAATTGTGCTCGAAGTATAGTTATCGAGCCGAATCTGCGAGTAAACCAGACGATATCCCGCACTCGCCATGCTCGCGTAATCAATTCCCGTGTCTGTAATATCGCCCCCGAAACGGTACACTCCGCGTTCCGGATTAGGCACATCGCCAGAGGCTTCCGAGTACGTTACGTTCGTTTGCGAACCAAAGGAGACATGGAGATTATCATACGCAACGCTCACTGTTCCACCTGCTCCTGTGGATGTGTTTTGCATTCCGATACGCCATTCGACTATATTTGCCTGGTCGAGAGAACCGTCGGAGCCGTCGGCCTGTTTCATCCACGTTGACACAGGTCCCAGGTCAACCGTTGTCCATGCTGCCGAGGTCGGGAACGCCACTGTCGTCGCATAATACGTTCCGTCGGTATCCACGACTCCCACCCACAGATTCTTGTTCGAAGCCGACGACGAACCATAAACGTCGAGCATAATCTTTGTATGACCCGCAATCGAGCGAGGATGCGCCAAACGTCGGCCAACAAGGCTTGCGTTCCATGCTGTTGTGTCAAGTGAGTGAGTTACAGCAAGGGCGTAATTGCTTCCTCCCTGAGATTGGCTGCTACGCGATGCACTGCAACCAGCGGAGCTGACATCGCGCGTACGAAATTGAGCATTCGAGTCCGAATCAAATGCATCGAAACTCTCAAGAACAGAAGACACGGTTCCCGACTCAGCGGTGGCTAGTTGATATTGCGTCGGGGTGATATAGTCCCAGGCTCCCGAATTCGTGTCTCCGCAAATAAATTTGATGGTGGATCCGAGGCCACCGGGAAACGACTGGCTGATGTCCCCAGGGATTGTCGTCGAGAGCGGTATGCGGTACTCTATATTTGTCGTGGATGAACTTGGTCCCCATGCACTCAAGGTCGAAGGATTTGCCGCTCCACTATTGTACTGCCCAGACTTTTCCCCATAGACGCTCGCTCCAGCCACAAGCGTATCCGACCCAATTCCAGCCCCGAACAAGTTATAGCCCGTGGCGGAGTTGTTGTCGCCGTCGATGCCAGCAATCTCATTCCCATCATATACGTTGCTGTTATAGCTTTCGATGCGAACGTAGAGATACTGGCTATCGTTGGCAAGATAGACGGCTTTGATATCGCGGCCGGAGCCGCCATCACCGCTGGGATCTGTCACAAGAACAGGCACCTGTCCGTCCCAATCATCGAACGAACCATCGATCTGGATGCCTGGTGCCCACGTGCCGGCGGCTGCTGTTCCAGCAATGAGAGAGGCAAGAACTGCGCCGCTCCATGCCCTTTTTGCTATGCGATTCGACATTTGCCAAATACCTCCGATTGTATTGGTTCTAAGCTATTCGCAGACTAGGAGATTTATTTTGCAAGACAAAAATTCATCTGTCAGACGTTTTGTCACGGGGTTTTCACAAATTCCACGAAATCAGATGCTCGCCGAGAGAAATGACCGGTCGTAAGAAACGAAAGGCTGCCGCTCGACGCTCAATGTCGAGGCAGACCAGAAATGATGCGGATCACAGGCTCTTTTTTCAACTTCATGCCGGCACTCCAGTGCGCCGCTCCAATACTTTTTCTCGCCGGACGAGAAAACCATTTGGGAGAGATAAGCGATTCAGGGGCACATGATTATTTTGCTGGAAAAATTGTTTTTCGCCGTACACAGTACGTTCATTCTTACTAGAAGAAAGGGGTCTCGTGGTGAACATTCTCGTCACAGGTGGCGCGGGCTTCATCGGAAGCCATCTCGTTCGTGCGTGGAAAGCCCGCGGTGCGCGCGTACGTGTGCTCGACAATTTCAGAACGGGGAAGAGAAGTAATCTTGACGGCGTCGATGTCGATATTATTGAAGGCTCAGTTACCGATGCTGAGGCAGTCCGAGCTGGCATGCGGGGAGTTCAGGTTGTCCATCACCTCGCAGCACTCGTAAGCGTCCCTGAGAGTGTCGAGAAGCCAATCGAGTGCGAAAATATAAATGTGATCGGCACGATTCTCTTGCTCGAAGAAGCCATCCGACAAGGTGTGAAGGCATTTGTCTTCTCTTCGTCCTCGGCAGTCTATGGCAATGTAGACCGGCCTCTCCATAGCGAAACCGACTTGCCGGCCCCGGCTTCTCCTTACGCCATTAGTAAACTGGCAGGTGAGCATTACCTCCACTTGGCTCAGGGCGCGAATGGATTGAGAACAGTTAGCCTGCGGTACTTTAACGTTTTCGGACCTCGCCAAGATCCAACAAGTCCCTATGCGGCGGCTGTGTCGATTTTCTTTGCACGAGCTATTGCGGGACGTCCGCTCACCATTTTTGGCGATGGGAATCAAACGCGCGATTTCATCTATGTCAGTGATGTCGTTGAAGCCAATCTCCTTGCCGCTGAACGCGGCGAGGGAGTATACAACGTCGCGGCTGGCCGTCGGATTACGATCAACGATCTCGCACAAACAATAAAACTCATCGCCCAGTCGAGTTCTCCCCTCGAATACGCTGAGGAGCGTCCTGGCGATGTTCGTCATTCGCGCGGAAACATTGAGAGACTTTCCGCCCTGGAATGGAAACCACAAGTAAGCCTCGAGGACGGACTGAGAGAAACATATCTTTGGATGAAAAATCAAAACGAGGTGAACAAACATGCGTGAAGCGAGCCGCACAACCCTTTCTGTCTACACGCTTGCCGGACTCATCTTTTTGGCATTCCTCTCGGGGTGCACCGAGCAATCCCGAGAATCACGCACTGGTGCGACCACGATCCGTTATTCGCGGTGGGGGCTTCCCGAAGAGATTCAGGCGGAACGCGAACTCATCGCCGAGTTTGAAAAGACCCACCCCGATATCAAGGTTGTCGTCGAATTCGCCTCATGGGCAGAGTACTGGAACAAATTACAGGCTCAGATGGCCGCTGGGACGGCTCCGGACGTCTTTCTTCTCAACGGCGGCTATTCAAATGACTACGCTGCGCGCGGACAACTGGAAAACCTACAGCCGTGGGTAGACGCTGACACATCGCTTACACTTGACGCGTATTACCCACAAACCGTCGCGATTTTCCGGGACAAAAATTCTTTGTGGGCTCTGCCGCGTGACTGCAACACAGTCGCGATTTACTATAACAAAACCATTTTCGAGAAACGCAAAGTGCCATTTCCTACGCCGGATTGGACGTGGCAGGATTTCCTCGAGAAAGCCAAAGCATGCACCGTGGATGAGAATGGCGATGGCCGCACGGATATTTTCGGCTTCAACGCTGGCTACGACTCCATGGAGGTCCATTGGGGATACTGGATCTGGCAGAATAATGGAGAAATTCTTTCGCGAGATCGTACTCGTTGCCTCCTTGCTGAACCACCTGCGGTCGAAGCTCTTCGCTTCTACTCCGATCTCGTCGTGAAGCATAAAGTATCTCCCGACGTGGCCCAAAGCTCAACTTTTGGCAGTAATATGTTTCTCACCGGACGGTTAGCAATGTCGGCTGAGGGCTCCTGGATGATACGGACCTTCCGCGAAGCTCAAGGCTTCAAATGGGCAATCGCCCCGCTCCCCAAAGGGAAGCGAAAGGCGGCACCGGTCAATGGGTTAGGAAACGCGATGTACTCGAAAAGCAAAAATAAAAAAGCCGCATGGCAGCTTCTCAAGTTTCTGGCTTCCAAACCGTACCAAGAAAAACTTGCCAAATCGGGGACCTCTATCCCAGCACTCCGAGAGGTTGCTGAATCGCCTCTGTACCTCGATGACACTGTAGAGGGAAAACGCTATTTTCTCGACCAACTTGCTTATGCTCAGCCACTCGATTTCACTCGCAATTTCAACAAGATTGAGGAAGCTGTCCGGCTCGAACTCGAAGCGGTGTGGCTTGGGCGCAAGGACATTGAATCTGCTGCACGCGACGCAGCCCAGGCCGTCGATAAAATTCTCGCAGAAAACCAAAAATCGAATGAGAAGCCGCAATGAGCGTCCGATCGTATTCGCCTTTAGGCCGACTTGAGAGGAAATGGGGATGGCTTTTGTGTGCGCCATTTGCCCTTGGTCTCGTGCTCTTCTCGCTTGGTCCTATCACCACAGCTTTGGGATTGGCTTTTTACCAGTGGGACAATCTCACTCCGCCACGCTTTGTGGGGCTCGCCAACTGGCATCAGCTCTTTCACGACGAGCTCTTCTGGAAGGCACTCCGCAACACTCTGTTTTACGTTGTTGGATCGGTGCCCACAGGAGTTATCTTGGCTTTGGGACTGGCTCTCATTGTCAACGCTCGCCTTCCAGGTATTGGGCTATTCCGCACTGTGTACTTTACGCCCGTCGTCACGTCGACTGTTGCCGTGGCACTTGTGTGGACATGGGTTTACGACAGCAATTATGGACTGCTCAACTACGTCATAGAGCAAATTGGAAAATTGGTCGGGCTGAAAATCAAGCCAATCGCCTGGCTCAATGATCCTCGCACGGCAATGCCTGCTATCATTGCCATGAGTGTGTGGAAAGGTCTTGGCTACAACATGATTATTTTTTTGGCAGCTCTGCAAAATGTGCCGAGGGAGTTATACGAAGCTGCAGCTATCGATGGCGCAAATCGATTTCGCCAATTTTGGCACGTCACACTGCCCTCGATTTCTCCGGTAATGTTTTTTGTCGTGGTGACCTCGCTCATCGGCGCTTTCCAGGTCTTCGATCAGGTGTATATCATGGCGCGTGATGGAAGGCCAGCTAACAGCACTCTCACATTAGTCTATTATCTTTATAATCATGCATTTCGCTATCTCAACATGGGATACGCCTGTACCATCGGAATGGCGCTCTTTGTGCTGATTGGTGCTGTCACCGGAATTCAGCTTGTGCTTCAGAAAAAGTGGGTGCACGCATGAAGACCTCAATGACCTGGAACAAAAAATGGACTGCTGCAATAGTGCGTTATGCAGTCCTTCTCATCATTGCCTTGCTCATGGTATTTCCCTTTCTCTGGATGGTGACAACGTCGTTTAAATCCATGGAAGAAGCGTTTCGCTATCCGCCCTCTCTTATCCCAGACAAAATTCACTGGGAGAATTACAGGAAGCTTCTTGCAGCTCTGCCAATTACTCGCTTCTTTCTCAACAGTGTGAAGATCACGACGCTCAACGTCGTGGGAGTATTGCTGTCGTGTTCGATGGCCGCGTTCGCACTTGCCCGGCTCAATTTCCCCGGGCGGACATTGCTCTTTGCAGCCGCCCTCATCACGCTCATGGTTCCGTGGCAAACCACCCTCATACCAGTGTTCATCATGTTCCAAAAAATCGGATGGAAAGACAGTCACTATCCTCTTTGGGTTCCAGCTTTCTTCGGCGGTGGCTTCGCTGTGTTTTTTCTGCGGCAGTTTTTTCTTGGTATACCACGTGATCTTTATGAGGCAGCACTGGTGGACGGTCTTTCACCTGCGGGGATACTCTTTCGCATTTATCTGCCCCTCGCAAAACCGGCTCTTACGACCCTTGGCGTCTTCACTTTCATTGCCAGTTGGAATGACTTGTTGACGCCTCTCATTTATATTGACACCCTCGAAAAGATGCCATTGACAGCCGGTTTGAGTTTTCTCCAGGGACAATATAGTAGTGATTGGCCGATGATGATGGCTGGAGCGGTGGTATCCATAGTACCGGTGCTATTGATTTTCTTTGCCAGCCAACGAGTTTTTGTCGAAGGAATAGCGACAAGTGGAATCAAAGGTTGAGAGACGTTCATGGCTTCCAGTTCGGCCCGGTTTGATTATCAAACCCAACACGTCAACCCCGGCAGAGCGTTCGCTAGAACAGAGACGCATCCGTAAGCATGCCGTGCTTAACGTCATTCGCAAGCGTGGTCCGATCTCAAGGAGTGAGATTGCACGAATCCTGAAATTCAATGTTCCCCACACCTCAGAACTCGTAGAAGATCTTCTGGCGGAACGACTTGTTTACGAGGAAAAACCTCGGATTATTCCGCGTGGTCGGTGGCCGATTCCCCTGCGTCTTAATGCGAGTGCGGCGTCCGTTCTGGGAATCGATATTGGTCGCACAGCGACGATCACGATTCTCACAAACCTTGCGGGAGAGATCCTGACTCGACTCGAGGAGCCAACACCTCCCCTTAACACTATGCAAAGCTATCTGAACTGGCTTGAGCATATTTTGACAGAAATTGCTGAGCACACCGACCTTACCATACCACCTGTCGCGGGAATTGGTATTGCCCTGCCTGGACTTGTCGCATCGTCTCATGGACGAGCTGGGGGAAATCCAGAACTTGCGGAGGAGCTCGAACAATATGTTCGATCCTTTACCGGAGCTCCCACTATTGTCGACAACGATGCACGCATGATGGCTTACGGCTGGTATTGGTTTGCTGATGGATATCGTCATTCATCATTTGCTGTTCTGAACATCGGGCAGGGACTTGGCTTAGGGCTTTTTCTCGAAGGGAAAATTTATTCCGGCACACATGGGTTTGCGGGAGAGATCGGCTACGTGCCAGCCGGCGAACACGATGTGCCGGGATTCCTAGGACATCCGGAAGCCTTGGAAAACAGTGCGTCGGGAGCAGGGCTCCTTCGGCTTTCTCGCGAGCGCGGCCTCGAAGTAGAAAGTGCAGAAACCATTGCCCAGTACGCTCGTCAGGGCGTGGAACAAGCCATAGAAGTTTTTAACATTTTTGCAGATTATTTAGGCCGGGCTCTTGCAACTGTCATGAACCTTTTCGATCCTGAGGCCGTCATCCTCGCGGGGCGAATATGTCGCTCACACGATTTGTTTTTCGATCGCAGCCTTGCCGCAGCCGAACGTCACACGCTCGCCCCCATCTTTCATCGGACGCAAATTTCCGTGAGCCACCTCGACGTTAACCTTACATGCTTGGGTGCTGTGGGATGTATTTTTCACCACATGTTTCTCACATCGCACGTCGATGTCCACGAACTTCTCTGAGGCCAGCAATTCTTTCACATCCGAGTATCACACGTAGAGAGAATATCAGTTCGGAACAGGTCTTTCGATGAGGGTTTCGCTCGTGGCGCGGTCTCTTCGATTGTCGACAGAGTAATTTCACGAGTGCGACCTCAGCGTCGGCGCATACATTCTGTGTGTTTCGGGAAAAATCTTTCATCCTAAGCACCGCATTTTCAGGTTTCTGTATTATTGTCCGACTCAGAGTGCATTTTTTTCTTGATCTGGAGACGATTTTTCTGATTTTTTTGGCTTATGAAAAATATGTAGTCGGCGTACTACAATTCATTTTTTGGAGGAAGTCTCATGAAACACCGTCGCGTAGGATTTACGCTCATCGAATTACTCATCGTGGTTGCAATCATCGCGATCCTTGCAGCAATCGCAGTTCCCAATTTTCTAGAGGCACAAACTCGCTCTAAAGTCTCACGTGCCAAATCGGACCTACGGTCTATTGCAACAGCCTTAGAGTCCTACTACGTGGATAACAACCACTACATGCCTTTCACCGTCTATGTCCGAGGATTGCTGGGCGAGCAGCAAATCCACCTGCTCACGACCCCCGTGGCGTACATTACCTCGATCCCGCAGGATGTCTTCCAAGCTTCCAAGCCCAAGAAGTCGACAACGTGCCCAGCAAAAAATTACGACGACTGGTATGGGCCGTATCCGCGATATTTCCTCTACTCAACGGATACGTTTCTTCTCAACGGAGAAACTGGGTGGACTGTCCGCTGCATGGGGCCGGATCTGGACTTTGACCTAGTGGGTTGCCCTTCGGATAACGACATCGTTGAGCCTCTTAATGCCAAATACGATCCCACGAATGGCACGGTTTCGAATGGAGACATTGTGCGCGCAGGTGGCGGCATTCGTTTCTTCAGCTCGAACGACTAATTTATTTCACGCGTAAAGAACGGGGTACTATGGAAAAACGTCATCGCATAGCTGTTATCGGTTGCGGCGATATGGGCAGCGCCCACGCAAAGGGATTTGCCCGTCTCGAAAACTGCGAAGTCGTAGCGACGGTCGATCCGGATCCAGAAGCACTTGTTCGCTACGGTGTGAGTGAGGGGGTGATTCCACAGCCCCCTCACTTTCTCGACGTTGAGGAAATGCTCTCCGCTGTCAAACCGGATGCATGTGTGATCGCTGTCCCGGATAAGCTACATCGCTCCGTCGCGGAGCTTTGTCTATCTGCCGGATGCGACATTTTTCTAGAAAAACCCGTGGCGACGACAATCGAAGATTGTGATGCCATCATTGCAGCAGCAGAGGCTGCGGGTCGAATCCTGCAGATTGGCCTCGTCTATCGGTACGCTACTCTTTATCGACGGATGGCTGAGAGGGCGAAAGCAGAAAACTCGCCGGCTCTTTTTTTGTGGTGTAAAGAATTGCGCCAACCCTTTCCGCAAAAACCGTGGTTCTATTCCCAAGAAGCCACCGGTGGCACGATCGTCGAGAAGGACTGTCATCATTTCGATATCTTTAACTGGCTCGTAGAGAGCGAACCAGTACGAGTGTTGGCGCGCGGCGGACAGCATGTGCTTAAATCGGGAACGGAGATTAGGTGCGATTACTGTCCTGATCCTCCCCGCCGGATCGAGCACGTTGATACTGTCGACCACGCCGCCGTCATTGTCGAATATGCTAACGGGGCCCGTGCCACCCTGCTCCTCTGCATGTATTTGCAGCCTCACAACGTTATGCCAGAGGGACTCGAGATCGGGGCAATTTTTGCCAATGGCGCCCAGATGTGTGCCTACCGCGATAGTCGCCTTGGTTACGGTGGTGCGGGACGTGAATGGACTGAGGAATTTATCGATCCCCAGGTGGATAGCGAAGGACTTGGGCACATTGGCTGCCAACGGCAGCGCCGCGAGTTTCTCCACTGCCTGGAAACCCGTGAGAGACCGTTTGCTGACGGGGAAGTGGGAAGGCGTTCCCTCGTCGTCGCACTCGCTGCAGAGCGTTCGATTCGAGAGAATCGTCCCGTGGATATTGCTGAATTTTCTCCTCGCGGAGGTGCGCGATGACGGACCTTCTTAAGATCCCACAGCCTGGTCAACCGCTTGAATCCTCAGCACCAGGTCGCATCTGCTTGTTCGGCGAGCACCAGGATTATCTGGGGCTTCCCGTTATTGCAGCGGCTTTAAATCTCCGCATTCGAGTAAGAGCATTTCCGATTTCTCAACAAATTCTGCGGGTACATTTGCCCGACATTGGCGAAGAAAATGAAATCTCGCTCGTTAGCGAAACTCCTTACGCCCATGAGCGCGATTACCTCCGTGCCGCGGTCAACATTCTCCTCCGTAGCGGCATGCAGTGGCCATGCGGATACGAGGTGACCGTGAGGAGCGACATTCCCGTCAACGGTGGGGCATCAAGTTCTAGTGCTCTCCAGGTCGCTTGGTGTGCATTTCTCTTAGCTGCAGCAGGTGATCCGCGAGCACAAGATCCCACGGCCATTGCTCGTTTGGCGTATGAATCTGAAGTGTTGGAGTTTCGAGCTCCTGGTGGGATGATGGATCATTTTTCGAGCGCCTTGGGCGGCGTTATTTGGCTCGATACGACACCCCCATTTGAATTTCGGCGCCTCTGTCCGAAAATCGGTGAGTTTGTCCTCGTCGATAGTGGCATTCCGAAAGATACTAATGGGATTCTAGGCCAAAGACGCGCAGCACTCGAGAAACTAGGGTTCGATTTCGCGCAATGGAAACAACAAGGCTTCCCGCCAGCTAAGCATCTTGCGTCACGCTTCAGCGGAGATGACCGGGCACTTTTCGAGGGGACGATCTCAAATGCACTTCTCACAGCTGCGGCACGCGAGCTTCTCGTTTGTCCGCCTCCAGTTGACCAGCGCGAACTTGGGCGTCTTCTCGACAAACATCATGATAACCTCTCTCGACTTATTGGGGTTTCGCATCCAGCCATTGATGACTATCTCGACGCTGCACGGCGAGCAGGGGCTTATGGCGGGAAGATAAACGGCAGTGGATGTGGCGGATCGTTTTTTGTTCTCACTCCTGGCGAGGGAGAGAGATTTGTTGAGCTGTTCCATTCAAAGGGGCTGCGAGCATGGATCGTGAGGCCAGCCGAGGGAGTCAAGGTCTCCCCGCTTCTCCCAGGAGTTCCATTTCAAGAAATTATGTTATAGGAATTTAGGAGGTTTTTTCTATGAAGAACATGGGCCGTTTCAAAAGCATCCAAATGCCGCTGGTGGTGGGTGGCTTCTCCCTCGCCCTAGGTGGATCCGTAGCAGCTTCTCAGCAAATGGGGAAGGACGTCTTGGCTGTCTTCTCCTCGGCTGAAAGTGTGCTATCTTTTGACCTCACTCAAGACGTCCTTCCACGGGATGAAATCCGCGCTCGCCTTTCCCGCTACGAAGTCAACCACGTCTCCATTGATTCTGCGGAAGGAAAGCAGAAGGCAGCGAGTTCTGGCGTGTTCTGGGCCCCGACAATGATCGTTTACCGTGGTGAGAAAGAAGCGCGACGTATTGAAAGATGCGCCGATCCACAACTTGTCGCTGCCTTCCTCGACGGGAAAGAGCTTGCTCAAGCATCTGCAACTGGCGGGAGTGGCGGAGCTGCTGGTGGGGCATCAGATTTCAAAGAAGACCAAGAATGCCAAACAGACACCTTAAATGACGCTCCGTCAGGGGACCTCGATATCGTACGAATCTGTGCGGCAATCACACAAAATCGACTCCGGGTAAGGCTCGATGTTTCGGATCCTCCCTCTGTGCAAAGTGCGCCGCGATTCAATGTGTTCATAGATGCAGATGATAATGAGGATACTGGATATGCTACCGCAACGTTCAAGGGTGCGGACTATGTATTGCAGGGCGGGTTTTTGTACAAATTCAAGGGGACAACACCCGCGGAATGGAAATTTGATACAGTGGGGCAAGCCTCAGTAGAAGTGAAGGGCACCTCTCTTCGCCTCTCTGTCCCGCTGAATTTGCTCTCGGGTGTCGGACGTGAAATGCGTATCTGGTGCGGTAGCCAGACCCCCAAATGGGAACCAGCAGATTGGGCTCCCCAGGATAGCCCTCTCATCGTCACAGTTCCTAAGCAGGGGACGTCTGCGGCAGCAACAGCTTCTCCTTCTCCGACTACCGCTCAACAGTCTGCTTCACCCACCCCTCAGAGGACCGCAGAACCTGAGTCGCCTGAAAAGACGCAGTCAGTATCCCAGGCACCAAGCTCTGAGAAGCATTCTGAGACCGGCAAATCGTCAACTTCGGCACTTCCGCCACTCGAGGGAACAAACGTAGTGTCGTTGAGTGATCCGCAGGGGGATGCATCGCCTGGAGGATTAGACATTGTATCAGCTCAGCTCGCAACGGCAGGTGACAAACTTGTGATCCGCGTGGAATGCGCTGCGGCACCGGTCCTCAACGGGATCCATATCTTTTTCAACTCGGATGGGGATGCAGCAACGGGATACGGCGATGGGACTCGTAGTGGGGCGGATTTTATGATCGAAGGAAATACTCTTTATAAACATCAAACGTCAGTAGGCACAGCGTGGGGCTGGGACGCCCTGGGGGCCCTCTCACCAGCTCCTCAGGTAAAGGGAAATACCGTCACGTACACCATTCCACGATCGCGCATTGGCTTAGCTGAAGGGAAAAAAATTAAGGTATGGTTCGCAACAACCGATGCTTCGTGGAACACCGTCGACACGCTTCCTGATGGCGAAGCTGCAACTTATCCGGAATGATGACGAGAGACGCCGACAGATATGGTACGACTTAGTAATGACATACGATGGTTGTGGTGCCTCCTCGCAGGACTTTCTCTCGTGCCTGTAGATGGTCGCGCTGCGCTTGCTCTTGATTTTTCGGATAGGGCCTCGCCCCGGGTCGTTCAGGATGGGCACGCCCTCTCTCCCCAATCACCGAAGGTATTTGTTCAGAAATGGGGGGCACCATCCGGGAAGCCTCAGTCGAGCAAGAAGAAAAACGACACCAAGCTCACACCTCTTAATGATCCATGGGGATCGCCTCGAAAACAGCAGTTCTCGCAGCGAGATAAAACGACTATTCAAGAGACGATCGAGTTTGACGATACCACGCAATGTGTCGCCACGTGGTCGGAGGAAAATGGTGCGCTGTGGGTAAGAGGGGAACTAACCACCAAGAGTCCAGAGGATATTCCTGTGACCCTCGGGATCTCTGTTCCTGTGGAAGCGTCGCAGCTCAAATGGCTTGTCGATCTGCACAGGGAAGAACCTGTTACCGGCGCCGAAGAAAAGTGCTACAGCACTCTTACTCCTGCTGGTGCTCGTGCCGCCATGTCCCGCTATCCCTTCGGCGGCATAGCGGCAGATGGAAAAGTTGTTGGCCTAGGACTACCCCTCGCAACACCCCGCATCCACCGAATTCGCTGGGACGGAGAAAAACGAGCTCTTATCGGGGAGATCGATGTGACGCTCTCTACTATCCCCCGCACATTGAAGGGCCGAGTACCATTTGAGTTCGTTGTCTTCGATGCCCCCAGCGAATTCGGTTTCCGGGGACTTGCGCAAAGCTACTACAAACTCAATCCCGACTCGTACCGTAAACGCGTTCAGTGGGAAGGCCAGTGGATGCCCTTTACGCAGCTTGACAAAGTCGAGCGGGTCGAAGACTTTGTATTTGCGTTTCACGAATATCACCCAGACGTATCCGTCGCCTGGGACAATAAAAATGGGGTCTATCCTCTTGTTTATTGTGAACCGCCGGTCCAATACATTCAGCTCGAGGACTCGTTCCCCCGCGAACTGAATAAACTCAAAGAATACCTCGCCACTCTCGACACTCCTCAGGGCTCAGCTGTCCGCTCGAGTGGGGCGATGGGGCCAGATAACGAGCTGCTGTGCGAATGGGTAGTTACGCCGTGGGCGAAGGGAGCCCGCATTCCCACAAATTGTGATCCTGAGGTGCTGCGGGACGAGAAGAATCCAGTCAACGCTTTTGACCTTAATTGGACTCCGTATGCCGAACTAGCACGACGACGCGCTGAAGATACCCCCAGTGAATGGAGGGGTAGTGGTGTGATAGTCGACGGAGTCGTTGGGGCAGCGGGGCGTTGTCTTTACCTAAAGAAAACCGAGCTCGTTTCTCAAAAGTTTCCTCAGGAAGTTAACCTATCCAAAGAAGCGGTGCTTACAGTGACAGCGAAGGGGCGAAAATCTCCTCGTCTGACTATTTCCGCGGCAAGTAACGCCGGGGTTAGTTTTTCGCAGGAGATCCAACTTGGAAGCGATTTTAGTCTCTACTCCGTGTCGATTCCCGCTAGCACAATTGAAGAGATAAAACTGGCATGCGCTGAAGGGGAGGTTTGGATCGACTCTCTCCAGTGTGCTGCATTGCCTTTGCGTAACAATGAGTTTGAAGCGGGGTCTCACGACCTCGAAATGCCTCGTGGGCTTTATATGGATAGTTTCGAGGGCTGGGATTCATACAAACTCAACTTTCGACGGGACCATTTAGAACGGAGCGACTATCCACTTACGTTCGATTCGGAAACGGGGCGCGCTGCTCAAGTCATAATGTTTCATAGCTTTGAGTTTGCGAGAGAAGTGGGACGGCGTCTCCATGAGCGCGGGCCTTACCTTCTCATGGCCAATACAGCTCTTTACCAGTGGCCATGGAGCGCAGGCCTTCTTGATGTCCTGGGCATCGAAACTCCATGGGGAAACTCCGCTCGTACTGAGAGCCTGGACTACATACGTACGATGCTCTATCAGAAGCCCTATTGTTTTCTTCTCAACGTGGCATTCGCTAATTTCCGAGGAGAAAAGGTGGAGGAGTACTTTGCCAAGGCATTCCATTACGGTTTTTGGCCAGGATTCTTTAGTCACGATGCGGCGAATAATCCTTATTGGGAGCAGCCATCGCTGTATAACGAGGACCGTCCCCTTTTCTTGAAGTATATGCGCGTGCAACGGCGCACAACAGCTGCGGGGTGGGAACCAGTGACGCTCGCAGAAACTAATCTTAATGGCGCACTTATCGAACGCTGGGGCGGTGGCACGTTCGCAGGTGCTCCTCTCGCGCCGCAAAGCTTCTACCTTACCGTTCACAATACGAGTGACACCACTGCACCTGTCCGGGTCGAATGCGATCCACGGCTCACAGGAAAGAAAAAGTATCTCGTTCTCGAAGCTCTTTCGGGGCAGATGCTCGCGACTGGCGAGATAAAGAATGTCACTGTTCCCGTGGGTGCACATCGCACCGCAGCGCTCTACTTTGTCTCCAAAGACGTCCAAGCGGTCCAAGAGGCACTCAAGACCTCGTCCGAGGAACTCGCATTCCTCATTCACAAACACATGACCTACGGCAACGTTTCCGAAGAGGCTGGTAAGCAGCTTGAGCAAGAGTTGCGTAGCCCGGCAAAGCCAGCGCACCTCTGTGCCAAACTGACCCGCTTAGGAAATGAGCTCCCTGAGGAGTATCGCTTTGAGTGGAACCGTGCACTTTCGGAATGGGTCGTGTTGGCGTCCGCCAATGAAGAAATTGCCTCAGGCAAAAACTACGAACCACGTTGTTCCATGTGCGCTGTTCCAGGTAGCGTATATCGCATCGAAATCAAAGGAAGTGCTGTAAACGAAGATCTGTCTCTCGAATGGGTTTTGGGTAACCTCTCCCGAAAAGAAAGCTTTAAAGGCGGCGTAGCGGAGATTCCCATACCCACTTCTTCTCGGCCCGGGGATTTCCTGACGTGGAGAATCTCTTCGACGTCACCCGAGCGGCTAGCACCTTATTATGTTGCCACGGTACCAATTCTGCCTCCTGTCACTGTGAGCAATCTTCCTCACGAGTTCGTGATGCGGGATCAGGGACGCCTGACGTTCGAGCTCATCAACAATACCGGAACTCCCCTCGATCTCAAAGTGATTACGCGTGAGGAAGGGGGGGCACTCAAACCCATAAAACCGGTCGAGATACATCTCGAAGGGGAGGCGAGTTATCCTGTGGAACTTCCGCTCGAAAGCGCCGGACCTCTCGGAAAAGATGTTCGAACGCAGCTTGATTTGACTGTACAAAGTGGGCAAAATCAAGTCTCCCTCCGAGTGCCTCTCATCATACTTGGACAGGACTCTTCTCTCCTGCGGCAATCAGACGTTACTGTGACTGTCGACTCCTGCTATCTCGGCTATTCTGAGAAACCGCTTAACGATGGGGTAACCGAAACCGCAGGAATCGATTGGGCAGAAGCGGCGTGGGCAAGCGATGAAGGAAGCGTTCCCCATTGGGCACAATTCGATTTTGCCCATCCTGCTCAGCTCCGTGAAGTTACGCTCCACTGGGCGTATGACGACGGAAAGTATTGGTCTTCTCGCAAAGTAGCAGTCCAGATTCGGCGTCCCGAAGCTAGCGATTGGGAAACGGTGGCAACAATCGAAACGGACAAAGAGACGCCGCAGTCGACCGTCCGCTTTGCGCCAGTTCGCGTGAAAGGTCTCAGGATTTTCCAAGATGCCGGTAATGGACCCGCTCGACGGAGAGGCATCCTGTGGTTGCGAGAGGTGGAGGCACGATGATGCGCACGAGAGCTCTGGAAAAAAGTGAATTCATGGTTCCGCTCCCTGCTGGTGTCCTATTGCCTCAGGAAGAGGTTCAGGAGCGTCTTGATTCACTTTACTCGAAAGGAAGATTTGCTGAAGCGTTGGTGGCGCTTGAAACGTGGCTTCGCTCCGTGGGGTATTTCGACCACTTGACGGAGTCGAACATTTTCCTTTCCTTCGAACCAGAAGAAGGCATGCCATCCCTGCGTCTCCAGGTCAATTATTCTCGCCTCAGTTACAAATTACCTGGTCAAGCATCGAAGCTCTCGTGTCCGCTCTGCTTTGAAAATATTGGGGCTCCGGGGAAAGAAAAACTGCGGGTCTACGAGTTTTCGCTCGCGGGTTCTCGATATTTTGCACATCCGACCCCCTTCCCTCTTCATCCAGGACATTTTGTCCTCAATCTTCGTCAGCATGAACCAATGCGAGTAAGCGAAAAGTCTTTGCGCGAGGCTCATGATTTTCTCGTTCATGCGCCAGGGTGGCTTCTCGCATCGAATAGCGACGTAGAATGGGCTGGTGCCTCTGTTCTCGGGCACCATCATTTCCAGATTTTCCGGGAGCTTGAGCTCCCTCTAGAGGACGCTAGCGCAATTGCGTGTCGCTGCTCGAAGGGTGTTGAATTAGCATTACTCCGTTGGCCTGCCCCCGTAGTGAGACTCCAAGGAGAATCAGAGGCTGTGTTGACCAAAGCCGCTTCCATTATTAACTCATGGAAGAACACGGAGCCCCTCCGTTGCACTTTCAACTACCTCATGCGTATTGACCAAGATTCACTGCGGCTCTTCCTCATTTTCAGGCATCCAGATTTTACGTCCTCTGAAAAGCTCCGGGAGATTAAGAGTGAAGGTGTTGGCGTGATAGAAATGGCGGGAGAGGCTATTGTTCCCCCCCGCCCTGGCCTTAACCGCCACGAGAATGAACAATTCTTCAGAAGCCACGGCAAAGCTATCGCCCGCGCCATCATTGCGGAAAATAGTCCGCCGTGCGTGGGGCCACAAAACCGCTGGAATATCGTTACTTTGCTTGGCTTTCCCGCTTCGCTTTGCACATCATTGCGAAAGGAGGTGAACGGACTATGAGAGGGTTTAGATAGTACCGATGAGGTTCTGTGAGGAAGTCTGAGAACAACTTATGTTCCGCTCAAAACAACGCATGTGAACTCGAAAGGAGTTACGATTATGAAGACGCGCATCACACTCACGGCAGCAATGCTTGCCGTAGCAATAAACTATCCGCTTACAGCCGGGACTTGGGCTCCGGGGATTGCTGTCGACGGATACACCGATGACTGGGTTGGAATTGCTCCACTCGCCATCGACGCCCAGGACCAAAGCTCGGGACGAGACATGAAAGCTCTCTACGTGGCGAATGATGGAACAAACCTCTACGTTCGCATCGACAGTTACAACTCGGTAGCCTTTAGCGGGAACGATCTGATCGGTATCGACGGGGATACGACAAACACCACCGGGTTCAACCTGTTTGCATCCGGCATCGGTTCCGATCTTCTCGTTGCTGGCGCTTCCATGTATGGCGAGACAACGAGCAATTTTAACAGCGGTGCTGCAACGCCGAGTTCCGTGAGCGCCTTCTATCCGTGGCAGCCAGCGACAACGGTTGAGATTGCTATTCCCCTGAATACGACCATCCCCGGTGACATTGCACAGGCATTCCCCGGCGGCTTGGGGTCGACCATTTCGATCATCGCAGGGGACAGCAGCAACTGGGATACCGTTGGTCCCGCGTCGTACACTTTGGCTACGGATCCGGGCCCGTCGCCTTTGACTAATGTCATTGACAATTGCAATGCTTACGACAGCACGGCAAATGCCAATGCGGGAACACATCCTGGTACAGTGGATTCGGGTTGCACTCTCACACGTGATTCTGACACCGGCGCAAGTGGGCAAGCTGGTGACTATGCCATTAAAGGGACCTTTGTCATGCCCAACACTGCATGGGTAACCAATCAGATTGCCCGACGGTTCGCTACTCCGATCAATGTGAGCGGAGCTGTGAATGTAACGGTCGATGTAAAAGGTGATCCTTCTGCCACCCACCAGATGATCTGGCTCGGACTCATTGATGCAGATGGCACCTACGTCGCAACAACGGACCAGGCCGTTCCAACGTCGGCAGGCTGGACGACAGTCAGCTTTGGAGATCCTTCGACAGCGTGGTACGTCCAAACGGCTGGAAGTACACCGGGACTCGATCTGTCAAACATTGTCGAATGGCGGCTCGGTGTCTCCAACAATGGCGATGCCCAGGGTGGAACATTTAACGTAAGCTTCGACAACATCAAAATCCAGAAGGCTGGTGTTTCTGACTGGTCGCTCTACTGAGGTGAACCCCTTCCATACCCTTACCCCTCCAACGGAGGCGGGGCGTGCGCGGTACGCTCCGCCTCCTTTTTTGCTCATCGAGATTCCACCTGGAGAGCTTTAAAGACAATCTGAACACGTCAACGGACTTTAACTTCGAACGTATCCGAAGAGCCGAAGGTAGGAGTAGCTGGATTTAAATATAACAATAAGACATACCTTGGACCTTTCGCAATCCTCAACTCAAACGTAAGGGATGATCCCCAATCACCGACGAGAAAGTAACTCCCTGCGTAAATAAGATAATGGGTCATCGTCTTTCTTAAGATCCGCGGGGGTGCAAAGCGAATAGAGGAGAGGCCTTTCCTGTAATTTTTGGCGTCATTCCAGTGCCCGGTTCGTCTAGCGGTCTAGGACATCGCCCTCTCACGGCGAAGATCACGGGTTCGAATCCCGTACCGGGTACCATTTTCTTTTTCAGTTATAGCACACACCTGCCGAAAAATGAGAACGCCCCGCAAGGGTTATGTGGGTACCGACAAGCGAAGCTTCTACTGTTTTTCTCTCGCGGCACGCAGAGAAAATATGTCTGCCAGAACTCGTTGTCAGCCGGCAAAATGCCTCAGTGGGCTAAAACGGGAGACCGCAAAACTCTGTGCGGTTTCCCCTAACCTACCGCACTCGCCCTCCAGAGGTGTTCCTCTGGGCAGCCAGACAGAGTTTCTCACTTGCGGCTGGTGCGGCGAAGGGGAATTTCTATCTTACTTGCTAAATCTCCCGGGCTCAAAGTCCTCTGCGTCGCTTCGTACCCTGCTTTGGTGACCCAGACCATGATCTGAGCCGTGTTGGCGTAAGGCACTTTCAGCTCCCCTGCGTCGTTTGTGAGCAACCGCAGAGGAGGGAAAGAACCCACTGGTCCCCCGATCATCACCACAGCTTTCGGCACAGGCTCACCCGTTTCCGCATCGCGAACAAGGATTTTGAGCTCTTGCATCGACTGCATTGTGACGTCGAGACGGGTTTTCACTTCTGAGTCTTTTTCTTGAATGCGCGCAGGCTGAGAAAACCACGTGGCGATAGGAGAGACAGCTACCACCATGCGATACTGCCCGGGGGCCTCGATCGAGGCGGCTACAGAATTCTCATTTATGTCAAAGAAATCTGTCGCCACAGATTGCCAATTGCCACTCTCCATCTTTTCGACAAGGTAAACAGGGTAGGGTGGTTGTGCGCTGGCGATAAGATCCTTCACTTTGCTGTCTGTCAGTTCTGCGATGAGATATTTGTACGAGGGCACTTTCCATGTGTACTGCACTGTTGTTCCCGTCGTGACAAGAGGAGGAGCAAAATCGAAGTTCCAACGCGTGGGGACGATAGGACGGCTTCCGGGCGTAGAGGTAGTTTGCACCTCGAAGGAAGTAACGCGATCTATGGGGAGAGAGGAGACATGAAACAGCCCATCGGAATCGGTAACATACTCTTCTACGCGGCCATTTGCCACTTCGCGCAAAACACGAGCACCAGCTATCGGGCGCCCCGTATCTCCAATTTCGAGCCCGCCGTCGAGGTCGATGGAGGCTGTAGCTCCTTCTGGAAATACTTGATTGAGATCGATGTCGACATCGACGATTTTGCCTTCCACCAGGGCAACTTCAACCGGGGTGCCCTCTACATCGGTAGGAGTCACAAGCGTAATCCTCATCCCTTCGTCGGGCGGGAGCGGAGCAATAACAGTGGGTTGATCAAGAACGAGGTTCACCGGTTCGCCTGTTAAGAGGGACTGCGCAAGCTCAGGTGCCATCACCTGAACAAGATTAAGAAACTGAGAGGCACGTTCTGGCTCTGCGGAAACCACCCGCTCTAAAACTGCACGGCAGGAGGAAAAGTCGGCCTCTCCCTTGATGTGCACGCGGACACCCGTATAAGGTTGGGGATCCAGGGGCCCCACATCAACTACTGCGGTACTTGTGAGAGTATCCCTATTTTGCAGGACTCGATGATAATAATAAACACCGTGATTCACATTCCACGCGAGAACGTCATAGGCATCGGCAGGAGGAAGCTCAGTAGGACCTACTGTCAATTCTCCCCCACCACTCTCGAACACGTTCGTGAAACGCCACTCACGGATGTTTATGAGTTCCTGCAAATCAGCGGCGGTAGGGGCGCGATTTGTATCGCGAGAACGGTCAGCAAGGTCGCGACTATCAATGGCACCCAGACCAACACGAGCTTGTGTATCAGCCCCGCAGACACCAGGTGCAGTGCCGCTCGGACATCGCAACCGTGCTCTCAAAAGAACCGCGGAGAGTCTCTGTGGTGCCGGAGTGGAGGATGCAAGGGGCGGGCGCACCTTTGAGTCGATAGGAGGCGTTTTCCCCGGTCTCGTACGCACAGGCACAGGCGAACGAGAAATCGGCGAGGAAGATGGAGTCGAGGGAGGCACGGTAGCTCGCGCAATTGGGTGCTCCGCAACTGGCGACTCGACAACGCGGCTACGCCTGTGGCCTACGCTCCATGCGAGTACAAGAACCACCAGACACACAGCAATCCCAATGAACGCGGCAGAAATATAGCGGTTCATGGTTTTTCTCGGGTAACCCCATTTCAAAAATCAAACTGCAGTGGAATTGGTTCATTCCACTGCAGTTTATCAATCACAGCACTTGCGTCTCGGATGCAACAACCGAATGCGAACGCAATCTTGGCTCTGTCAGAACAATCTTGGCTCTCTCAGAACTCTAATCGGTGTCACTGCTCGAGTAGAGCTTGAGCCAAATGGGAGCGTGGTCGGAAAGGTTATTGTAGAGATCGAGCGGACTTGCTACGTAATCACGCCCCGAGCTGCTGTACTCAGTCACATAAGTGGACTGGAACCAGAAGTGATCGTACGCGCTAACGTATGCCCCCGACGAATTGATCGTGGTGAGATCGTTGACCTTGTACGATACCTGGGGAGAGATGACAGAAGTACTAGTGAGGTTCGACCACCACGTCGATGTAGCATCACAATTGTTGTCGCCGAGAAGAATGACATCCTGGTCCGTAGAGTCGTTATTCTGGACCGTCTTGAAAACGTTCGCGATTTCGGCAATTTCGGCTTGTCGCTGGGACTCTGTACCCCAGATGGTGTGCCAATTAATGAAAGTGAAATCAGCGTTGGTCCGCTTATCACGCAGCTTCACGATCTGCGGCTCTCGCTCGAATTTGTCGCCAACGTCATTCCATACAGAGTTTGAGACTAGTTGAACATTGTCGGTTCGATAAATCACAGCATACATTTCTTTGTAGCTCGACCGACCCAGTGCTGGTGTCACAGCATAGGTCCACGTGACACCACTGATGCTCGAGAGCGCACTGGCTATGCCTTGCGCAGCGCTTTCGTACATGACTTCCTGGCAGAAGACAACATCGCATCCATTTGACGATGTTGAGGTGGAACCAAACTGATTCCAGATCTGCTGGGCGTCGCCTGTGTAGTTTGTTTCCCCACTCCATCCTTCGTGGCGAAGATTCCACGACACAACTCGCAGGTAGGCGCCTGCCCACGAGAAAGCACTGATATACAGCAGAATAATGACCGTCGCGAGACGGAGACCCTTAGTATTCATTAATCGACTCCTTGCCTGGTTCTTTTTCAAGGGAGCAGAGAACTCCCAGTCGGCCCTTTATTAGTCAATTCGCTTTCCGACTCTCAAGTGAAAAAAGTGTGACAAGAAGTGGATAATGATTTTACGGCAGGAAAGGAGCCAACACCAACTCACATCGCGCAACTAGTCCGAAACAAAGAACGACCCGGGGCAAGAAAGGTGAACCAAAGGGACTCCCGCACAACTTCCGCTGAAAGAGACACGTTACAAAACTCTCGTGGGTGAGCCACTGAACGAACTCAGCTTTGTTTCTTCTTTTTGGGGCTCGAGGATGCAGCAGTTTTTGTTGGGACAGTTGTTCCTGCAGCTGCGCGTTTTTCTTCCTCGCGAGCCATTTGCCGATTTGTGTAGATTGTCTGGAAAATCTGCCAGATATTAGACACGTTCCAATAGAGCATGAGTCCCGAAGGCATTGTGTACAGCATGATGGCCATAATCGCAGGCATCATGTACATCATCTGTTTCTGAGTGGGGTCTGTGGTTTTCACTCGCGCCATGCCCACTTTTGTCGCAACAAGCTGTGTTGCTGCCATAAGGATCGGCAACAAGTTGAGATGCGTCCACCCTAAAATGGGGAGAGCCGTTCCGAAGGCAAAAAGCCGGTCGGGTTGCGAAAGGTCCCGGATCCACAGGAAATGCGCCCCCTGAAGATCGATGGTATCACTACACACACGATAAAGACCAAAGAATATTGGCAACTGGAGCAAAAGGGGGAAACAACCGCGTAACGGAGCAAACGGTGAGATTCCATGCTCCTGATAGACTTTCCATATCTGCTTGTTCTTCTCCTGAGGGTTGTTTTTGTATTTCTCGTTGATGGCGTCGAGATATGGCTTAATCTTGGCTTGTTCGGCCATGGTCTTTGCCTGAATGCGCAGGCTGTGCTGAGCCAACGGGAAAAGTACGATTCGAACAATGATGGTCAGCACGATGATGGCGACGCCATAGTTCCCTACAAGCTTGTAAATCCACCCGAGCAAATCGGTGAGGAATAAGTACAACGCTCGCATGAAGGGCCACGAATCGTGGAACATGAGGGACTGAAGAGAATGTCCGTACTTTTTAAGGATTCCGTATTTCTTGGGCCCGACATAGAGACCATATTCGAAAGTGACTTCTGAACGAGGAGGAAGCTCAAATTTCTGGGTTGCGAGCTCGAGTGTGAGAGGCGGAACAAAACCTTTTATCCCCGGATCGTGTCGCGAAGGGACAAGGGCTCGAATGTAGTAGATCTTTTTTCGTGCTGCGTCGTCGGGCTGATCGGGAACGATTAAGGCCGTAAAAAATTTGCTCTCCACGCCAGCCCACTCTATCTTCCCGTCTGCAGTGATAGGCTCTTTCCCGACTGCTGGACGAGCACTGTATACCGCGCCCTCTCTGCGATAAACCGCACGGTCGTAAGGAGTGTTCGGATCAGGCTGGTTCCATGGCCGTTCAAGCAGCCCCGGACCCCACCGAAGAAGGAGACCTCGTCCTTCCTCATCGGTCACAGGCACAGTGGACTCTATGTCATTGATCAGAGTAACGCGAAATGTGGAGAAAAACTCATTCTGGGGAATGATAAGCGCCTTCTTGATGCGGAGTCCACGTATGGGGGGAGAGATGAATCCCACAACAGCGTTACGTTTATCAGGCGACGTAGGTCTTTTCTCCACTTCCCAAGGAACATTATTGAAGTCCTCGTAGCTATAAGAGCCACGTTCCTGAAAGCTGATCTCAAGTGGCCAGTTTTGCTCGACGGCGCCCCCAGGATAACGGCTAGGAATTTTTCTGACGAGTTCCACTCCCTCTGCTTCATTAAGCCGGCGACCAAACGATTCACTCCCGGGATCGAGAAGGCGCCAACTATTGACCACCGCCCCAACGTGATCGATCCCCACCGCATACTTTTCGGTCGTAACAGTGGTGATTTCGCCAGGATGAAGAGCAACAGTGAGGGAAGTGTTTTCGATTGTCCGTGGCGTAGTGCCCCGAGGAATCTCAGCCTGTTGCGCTCGCTGAGCTGCGACATCAGCGGCAGCTTGCACCTGTTCGGTCGTTAACCCATCGGCAACGAGTGTTGGTGAAGTGAGCTCTGCTTTCTCCCCCGGTTTGATTCCACGGCGACGGGGATGGCGCTGTTCCTCTGTCCACATGAAAACCTGGATAATGAGGAAGGAGAGAATGAAGAATAGAATCCACCGTCGCTCCATCTGTCTCGTCGCTTACTCTCTTTCTCTCGATTTCCCTGACTGAGGAACAGGGTCATATCCGCCTTTGCACAATGGCTGGCAGCGAAGAATGCGCCAGACAATGAGCCCCAATGCCGGCAAAAGCCGCCGACATTGGAGAGCTTCTAATGCGTAATTCGAGCATGTGGGATAGAACCTACAGGAAGCTGGCAACATTGGAGACACCCAACGTTGATAGCCCTTTATCAAGGCTAGGAGTACCGCCTTAACCGGTCGTTCCACATGTTCGTCAAATTTCATTCTTTCCAGATACCAGCTTGCCTCCAGATGGAATGGAGACAACTTTGCAAATCGCGAAACTTGAGTTGTCGCGCTGCCGGTCCCACATTGACTATGATGGTGTATCCTTGCTGGAGATGGGGTAATGCCAGGCGAAAGACTTCTCGCACAAGGCGCTTCAACCGGTTGCGAACAACCGCCTTTCCGACACGCCGCGGAACGGTTATCCCGAGACGAGTAGGAAGTTCCGTAGATTCTCGCGGACAAATAAAAACGTGGAGCCCCTTCCTTCTATAAGGAACTCCATGTTCATATGCATAAAGAAAATCGGCACGTTTGCGAACGCGGTTTTCTTTTCGAAAGAAGTATCGTTGCTTTTCCGTTTCCCCACCACGCAGTGTCAATGAGAAGCGCAGACTCAGCGAGCAGAACGGGAATCCGATGCAGTCAGGCGATGCCGCCCCTTTGCCCGTCGACGAGCTAGCACGGCTCGACCGCTCTTCGTCTTCATGCGCTCACGAAAACCATGTTTATTCCAACGTTTACGCAAACTCGGTTGAAATGTGCGTTTCATAAGCCTCTAACCCAATTAGTCTTTCTTATCGATTCTCTTTACTGGACGGTTCAGCTTTACCAATGTCGGGCAGCAAAATTCGTCGCTTTGCGTGGAAACTCGCTTCTCTCATCCTCCTAAATATCAGCCATGCAGCAATATACTTATCAATAGAATGGTTACTGATCGCTCATTATCTTTCATGTTTCGTACTTTAGCGGTTATGGCAGGGGTCCTTTGCGCCGGTGGATCATTGAACGCGGTCGCTCCTCCAAGCCAAACAGCAACGATCGTTGTTCGCGGTTTTGACAAAGACGGCGCCAGCCATCATGGCGTTTATGGGAGCGATGTGGCGGAGGACACAGTCACCAATCTTGCTGCGACGGTTGGGCTGCCAACAGCTGACGTTGCTCCACTCGCACCGAACCAAGTGGCATACGCAAACTATTACGGCGACACGCCGCCACCTTATTACACGTCTCAAGACATTGCCGACGTTGCCGCAGTCACAGCAACCTACGGGGGCGGCGTACCACGCTACGCGCTGATCACGGCAAAATATGCGAAAGAGGTTATGCGCCGGTCGGGCGCGAAGCAAATAACGCTCTTTGGCGTGAGCATGGGAGGACTCGTCTCCCGCTGGATCGTGGAAAAAGACGTTGAAGGACTCGTGAGCAGTGGAAAAATCGCACGCTGGATCATCGTAGAGGGAGTGGTGGGGGGCAACTGGATCGCCAGCGAAGGAGGCTCATCTTTACGCGATTTCATGAAAGACACTTTGGATCTCGATCCTATCGATCTCGAGCACATGAGTTATTCGTGGATAGGAACCCACATTCACAATCCTTCGACCCAGGCGGACAACCCACTCCTGGGACTTATCCCCATTCACATATGGATTCCTTCGGACGACAACTACAACAACTATGCACTGACGCTTGCCGCACAGAAACCAAATGATGGAGTTCAGTTGCTACGCGACACTTTTTTCCAGGGGCTCTCCGCACAATCGAAGTACATGGGTCTGTGGCCCACTCGATCATGTGTCCATGCAACGCATGAAAGCAGCAAGGACCATCAGGGATTGCGTGCGGGAATTGCAGCTGATTTATTTGGCCGTCGCCGGATCACTATCACTCTTGGCGATGTCTACATTAAGAACTCGAAAGAACGCTCTTCTTTGGGAAATGGGGAGTATGTCTTTGGCGTCTCTGTGTATTCTCCACGCGCACAAACGCTCTATGGGATCACTGCGCCGATCCACGAGTACCGGTATGACGACACCAATTTTCCCTACTACAGGCTTCCTGCACAAACAACCAGTACGCTCAATGCTATCTGGTTCGATGACATGATTCTTCCGGGAGAAACGCAGTTGGTCCTCAAGACAAATACAAAAGAAATCGACTACGACTTGCTCTACGGGATCAACGAGGATATCACAAACGCTTACGATGACTTGAGCGACACAACAATCACCGTCTCGACGCAATCGGCTGGCGAGTACATCATCGACACTTCTGACTGGCGTGGAACAGTGAAGGTGGCTATCACCGACTATCCACCATTTGATCCCGAACCAAGCGGCGTAGGAGATTGGAGGCTCTATCAGTAGGAGTGCCGATGAGCCTTCTCCCTTTTTATGGAGGAAGGGAGCTACAACCATCGCACTGCTGCTGGGCGTTTGTCCCCCCGATCCCTAAAGAGCTTCGTTCGTCTCGATAGCGAGTAAATCCTCGACTGTTTCGCGTCGCGAGATGAGAGTGAGAGAACCATCCTCTTCCAACCACACCTGCGGAGCTCGACCAATCGAATTGTAGTTTGAGCTCATCACGTAGCCATAAGCTCCACCGTCATGGATGCACAGGAAGTCCCCAATTTCCGGCCGAGGCAGTCGACGCGGTGCAAGAAGCTCAGATGCATCGCGGGTAAATACGTCACCAGACTCGCAAAGAGGACCCGCTACCACCAACTCTTGCTCGGGATTCGATGCACCTCTGCCTACGACGGTCATGCGGTGGTACGATCCATACATCGCTGGCCGTATGAGATCAACGAAGCCTGCATCCACCATGACGAAAGTGCGACCAGGTCCCTTTGGATTGGTTTCGGTCTTCTTGACGTCTGTAACACGCGAGACAAGCGTTGCACACGGGGCAACGAAGTATCGCCCGGGTTCTATTTCGACCCGAATCTCACGTCCTGCCGCTTTGCACAGCATTTCCCTGGCTTCACCAAAGAGATCCTGCAAGGGACTGATATCGACAGGAGGCTCCGTCTCTCGATAGGTGTGAGGGATACCGCCACCAAGACTGACTGCCTGGACATCTGGGAATTGAGGGAGTAATGCGGCAAATTCCTTAGCCAGTCGACGCAGGTTAGTGACGAGTTCTGTGATTTTCGGACCGCTCCCGATATGGGCATGAAGCATCACAATAGTCAGACCTGCTCGCCTCGCCATTTCGACAACTTCGCCGACGCGCTCGTGCCAAATGCCGTGCTTTGAGCTTGGGCCACCCGTATCACATGCGTTGACGTGCCCATGGCCAAAACCAGGATTGATCCGGATAGCAATCTCTCCCCGGTATCCTCGTGCCGCCAGGGACTGAATCATTCCCGGTGAACCTATATTGGGAAGAATATCATTCTCGAGAACGACATCGAGCGCATTGTTCCTGAAGACGTCGGCCGTGAGCATAATGACCGGGGGCCTGCGTCCAGCCGGGAATCCAGCGCGGAGAGCTCTCAACACCTCGTTCCCGGAAACAGCATCTATCCACATCCCTGCGGCGAGCATCTCTTTCAGAACGCGCGTTGCAGAGAGGGCTTTCATCGCGTAGCGAGCCTGCACATGCACCGGCTCAGTCACTGCTTTTATTTCTGAGATTCTTTGCCTGAGAAGTTTCGCATCGATGAGCCAAAATGGGGTCCCTACTTTTGCTGCTACAGTATCGAGTAGATTGTTCTCATACGTCGGTAAAGTTTGGTTCATCACCCTTTTCCCTCGCCAAAAGATTAAACAACTTAACAATTCTTTTGTGAAGCGGCCTCATGAGAAGGTACCGTTCGTTCGTAATTTTCTCTGAAAAAGTCTATTGTTCGCTTGAGACCCTCGCGAAGAGATATTTTTGGTTCCCAGCCGAGAATTGTTCGAGCCCGAGTTAAATCTGGCCGTCGTGTCTTCGGATCATCCTCAGGCAATGGATGGTATTCAATCGGAACATCGCTTTGCGCTAGTTCCTTCACCAGCTGAGCAAACTCTTCGATCGTCATCTCGAACTCGGATCCGAGATTGACCGGCATGACTTCGTTCGAATTCAATAGGCGCCAAATTCCTTCAACGAGATCATCAATATAGCAAAAGCTTCTGGTCTGCTTCCCAGTTCCGTAAATTGTAATGGGCTCTTTACGGAGAACAGAGGCGATAAAGCTCGGAACCACACGGCCATCATGCATGCGCATGCGGGGGCCATATGTGTTGAAGATGCGGGCGATACGTGTATCAACCCCATGGTAGCGATGATAAGCAATAGTCATCGCTTCAGCGAAGCGTTTGGCTTCGTCATAAACTCCGCGGGGACCAACAGGATTGACATTTCCCCAGTAGCTTTCGGGCTGCGGATGCACTTCGGGATCACCATAGACCTCACTTGTGCTCGCGAGCAGAAATTTTGCTTTCTTTTCGCGCGCTAGCCCGAGCGCCTTATGCGTTCCAAGCGAGCCAACTTTGAGTGTCTGAATTGGCATTCGAAGATAGTCCGCAGGGCTGGCGGGCGACGCAAAATGGAGAACATTGTCTACCGGACCTTTCACGTAGATATATTCGGTCACATCGTGGTGGATGAAATGGAATCGAGGATCGCGTATGTGTTCGATATTTGCGACGGAACCTGTGAGAAGATTATCCATCGCAATAACATGATGTCCTTCGGCAAGAAATCGCTCACAAAGATGCGATCCGATAAATCCAGCCCCTCCCGTGATGAGTGTCACTGGCATGAAGTGATCTCCACTCCTTTCGTATTTTATTTCAGTATAGAGGGTCTTTCACAACAGAGCTACTCGACGAAGAGTCGAGAGTGACAATAACCGGCTTCACATTGACCACCGTAGTTGAGGATAGCTGTTCGCGTTGCGAAGTTGTTTTCGGCAAGTGCTGAGACTCGGCTGTGGAGCTTGTTGCCTCTGCTCCCATCACTTTCTTCCACAACCATTCCCTTTCCTCTTCCACAGTCTTCACTTTCACTCGTGTAGCTTTTGTCCCCTCGAGGATCTCTCGCACGCCAGAGATTGATACGGATTCAATTTGATAATAGAAAACCTCGCCGCGGGGGAGTGGTTTATCCTCGAAGCAATAATCCTTTGGAATGTTCGTGGATCCTTCCCCAGGAATGAGACCTTTGTTTATGCGCTCGTAGGGGCCCTCTGGGCTTCTCGATCGATATATATTAAATCCAAGATTATCCTCCTGCGTTTCCGTTCGCCACCGGATGAGGATACGCCCGGGAGAATCATCGGGAACAAGTTTCACTAGATCTTGACGCGTGATGGGTGGGGTTGGAAGAGGCCGACAGGGGCTGAGCTCGGTTCCCGGCGTGTACGTTGTTGATTTCAGGTCCGACGACATCGATGTACAACGCTCTTCAGTGCCCACGAGTTTTTTGTCTGCCGAAGGCTGCACATCTGACGACGAATCGAGAGAGCGGATGAGCTGCTCGAGAGAAGCTTTCGCCTTCGAATCTTTCTCCACCTCCGGCAGCGCAAGCGCCTCGTGGGCAGCCAGAAGTGCCTCGCGATCTTTTCCCATCCTGGCCAAAAGCTGAGCGTAACGCACTGCAATCTCACCATCTTGGGGTGCGAGTGACTTTGCTTTCTCAAGAATGGCAAGGGCTTCGGAGTACTTTTCTTGCCGGGCATAGATTGTTGCCATCTTCTTCAATGGTCTTACATCCGATGGCTTCTTCTCCGCAGCCTTATGAAAACTGACGAGAGCGTTTTCAAAATCCCCCCGCGATAAAAACTCTTTCCCAATAGCATAATCGTCGGGAGCCTTACAGGCTGCCAACAGTAGCAAAACGCTCAACAAACCAAGTCCATACTTTCTCATGCTACTGGTATACGTGCGAGTCTTGCGCATTATTGGTGAAGAACATTTGACAAGAAGGGTGGGTGTCAAACCAAAACGTGCAAGTAATGCTTCTCCAAGACGGGTGGGGAAGACAAAACACTGAAAAAAATGTGGTCGGTGCGTCTAGGCACCGACCACACGAACAGATCTCACGTTCCTAAAGGTTGAAAGACTACACTTGCGCAGGCTCTGCAGCCTCAGGAGTTGTATCTTCCTCGCGATCTTTCTTCGGTCGCACTTCGATGTTACGATATTTCGGGAGGCCCGTTCCTGCAGGAATGAGAAGACCCATGATGAGGTTTTCCTTGAGGCCACGCAGGTAATCATAGCGACCGCGAATAGCAGCATCCGTAAGCACCTTGACTGTCTCCTGGAAACTAGCAGCAGCGATAAACGATTCGCCCTCGGTAGAAGCTTTGGAGATGCTCAAGAGCTTAGGTCTGGCTTCCGCGGGCATTCCGCCTTTTGCCTTGGTCAGCCGATTCTCTTCTTCGAATTCTGCTTTGTCTACCACCTGATGATAGAGGAAACGGGTATTACCGACCTTCTCGATCTCGACCTTTTTGAGCATTTGACGAATGATGATCTCGATGTGCTTATCGCTGATTGTTACGTTCTGAGCACGATACACTTCTTGCACTTCAGACAGGAGGAACTCCATCACAGCCTTTTCGCCTTTGATGGCGAGAATGTCGTGAGGAGACATTGTACCGTCTGTGAGGGGTTCGCCAGCCTTCACCCGCTGGCCACTTGTCACGATGAGGTGACGTGTCCCCGGTATGGTGTAGTATATTTCGCGCCCGTCGTCACCACGAATCGGAACCCTTCGCAAGTTACGTGTTGTGCTCTCGACTCCAACGACGCCATCGATTTCTGAGATAACGGCTGCATCTTTGGGCTTGCGCGCTTCGAAAAGTTCCTCGACGCGCGGAAGACCACCGGTGATGTCTTTGGACCGCACAGTAAGACGAGGAATGCGCGCCAGCACATCACCAGGCTGGACTTTTCTGCCATCGATAAGGTTAACATCGAGGATTGAGCCCACACTCAGAGGCTGACGAGCCAGCACGGTTCCGTCGTCGCCTACGATCTCGATAGCCGGGTGGAGGTCCTCGCGGTGTTCGCTAATGGACCGTATGACCGTTCCCTTCTCTTCATCGACCTCTTCGCGCAGAGTAATGCCAGGTAACACGTCGACGAGACGAACCGTTCCGCTCGCCTCGGCAAGGATGGGCGTGTGATGGGGATCCCACTCACAGATTCTCTGCCCACTCTTGACCTCTTGCCCCTCTTCAACGAACAGTATTGCACCATAAGGCACATTGGGCAATCTTTGGAGAGTGAGGCCGTCGTGGGATTGAATAACAATGGCACCGTTGCGGCTGGTAACAATGCGCTTGTTATCTTGTGCCACAACATATTCGAGTTCTTCGAATCGGATGATACCATCCTTGGTCGCCTGATACCATCCCTCAGCTGTTAACGACGCCATTCCACCGACGTGGAATGTTCTCAACGTGAGCTGTGTTCCTGGTTCACCGATGGACTGTGCAGCAATCACACCAACAGCCTCGCCGGGCTCCACAAGACGGCCTGTCGCGAGATTCCGGCCGTAGCACAACGCACAGATCCCGCGCAGGGTCTTGCACGTGAGAACACTACGGATTTTCACAGACTCGATACCGGCAAGCTCGATTTGTTTGGCAATCTCCTCGGTGATTTCTTGATTGCGGCTAACGAGCTTCTCACCGGTCTTGGGATGAATGATGTCGCATGCAGCAACACGCCCGATTATACGTTCTGACAAAGAAACCAGATCGTGTTCGCCAGTGAAGCTTGTTTCTTTGATAGCTGTCACGTCGATGCCATCAGTCGTCCCACAATCCTCTTCCGTGATGATGAGACTCTGGGCGACGTCAACGAGACGACGGGTGAGGTAACCAGCGTCGGACGTCTTGAGAGCAGTATCAGCAAGTCCCTTTCGCGAACCGTGTGTGGAAATGAAGTATTCTAACACGGAGAGACCTTCACGGAAATTCGAGGTAATTGGGGTGTCGATAATTTCGCCAACACCGCCAGTGATCTTTTTCGTAGGTCTCTGCATGAGACCTCGCATTCCGGCGAGCTGACGAATCTGGGACTCATTACCACGTGCGCCAGAGAATGCCATCATGTAGACAGGATTAAGTCCCTTCTGATCCTTTTCGAGACATTTGATGAGCTCTTTGCCAATCTCTTCCGCAGCGAGACTCCACTCGTGAATAACCTTGTTGTAGCGCTCGCTCGGCGAGATCTTTCCCGCACGCTCCTGCCGCTCGATTTCGTCGACGCGCTTGTGCGCACGCGCAAGAATCTCTTGTTTCCTCGGCGGAATGACGAGATCTTTAACGCTGATCGAGAGACCAGCGCGTTTGGCAAAATAGAAGCCCATATCTTTCATGCTGTCGAGCATGACAGCTGCGCGTTTCTTGCCCACTAACTTATGAGCAAGCGCCGCAATTTGGCCCAAGGTTTTCTTCGTCTGAACTTGATTGGCAAAGGATGGGTTCTTTTTTGAATCAAAGAAATCTATTTCCGGAGGAAGAATCTCGGAAAATAACACACGGCCAGGGGTAGTCTTTACCCGTCTTCCATCCGGTAGGCGCACGAAGATTTCCTCATGAAGCTCAACCTGCTTGTGATTGAGAGCCATGATACACTCGTTTTTAGAAGCAAATCGCGGCATGAGCTTCTCTTTTTCCTTTTCGTCCGTTACGCCAGCATAACGTTCCTCATTGGGAACCATCTTCGTGAGATAGAAGAGTCCAAGAACGATATCCTGGGACGGGATAGCAACCGGCTTTCCACTTGCCGGCAGAAGGATGTTGTTCTCTGCCATCATGAGGCGCTTCGCCTCAAGAATCGCCTCCACAGACAGAGGAACGTGGACGGCCATCTGGTCACCGTCAAAGTCCGCATTGAAGGCGCCGCACGCCAGGGGGTGCAGCTGGATCGCCTTACCTTCAATCAGTTTCGGCATAAAGGCCTGAATGCCGAGACGGTGAAGTGTGGGAGCACGATTCAACAGAACAGGGTGGTCCTTGATGATATCGTCAAGGATATCGTAAACTTCCGGCGCCTCTGATTGGATAAGCCGCTTCGCAGCTTTGATGTTGCTGGCCAAGCCTCTGCGTTGAATTTCTCCAATGATAAAGGGCTCAAAAAGCTCGATTGCCATTTTCTTAGGGAGACCACACTCATTGAATTTGAGTTCTGGTCCCACAACGATAACCGAGCGCCCTGAATAGTCGACACGTTTTCCGAGAAGGTTCTGACGGAAACGTCCCTGTTTGCCTCGCAAAAGGTCGCTGAGAGACTTCAGTTGCCGGTTGTTATGGCCCTTTGTCGGCCGGGAGCGCTTGGCATTATCAAGAAGCGCATCAACGGCTTCCTGAAGCATTCGCTTCTCATTGCGCAAGATAACATCAGGAGCCTGAAGTTCCATGAGTTTCTTCAGGCGGTTGTTGCGCGAAATAACACGTCGGTAAAGATCGTTGAGGTCGCTTGACGCGAAGCGTCCACCATCGAGGTGAACGAGCGGGCGCAACTCGGGAGGTATCACCGGAAGAACTTCGAGCACCATCCACTCGGGACGGTTCCCCGAACCACGAAATGCTTCTACAACCTTCAGACGCTTAACGATTTTTGCTCGGCGCTGAAGACTATGCGGATTCCGCATTTCGATAGCAAGTTCGCGCGCAAGCTGGTCAATATCAATCCGAGCGAGTAAGTCACGGACTGCTTCGCCGCCAGTCTTGATCTTGACCTTATCGCCATATTTCTTCATGAACTCGCGAGCTTCGTCCGCAGTCAGGATATCCCCGACCTTCAACGAAGTATCCCCAGGATCCACAACGATGAAATCCTGGTAGTAGACGATTCGCTCGAGAGCTTTCTGTGGGATGTCCAGAAGGGGGGCTATGCGGTTACCCCGATAAAACCAGATATGACAGACAGGCGCAGCGAGCTTTATATGCCCCATCCGGGTGCGGCGGACTTTCGACTCGATAACCTCAACGCCGCAGCGATCACAGACGATACCCTTATATTTAATCTTCCGATACTTGCCGCACGCACACTCCCAATCCTTCTGTGGGCCGAATATCCGCTCGCAGAATAGACCGTCTCGTTCAGGCTTGAATGTACGGTAGTTGATTGTCTCCGGCTTTTTGACCTCACCAATGCTCGCCGCTTCTAAGTCGAGCGGACTGTCATCATAGAGGGTGGGAGCGACGAGACGTGCCTTCCGCCCAGCGGCAGAGTGGCGCTGAGACCATTTCAGAATTAGTTCCGGTGAAGCCAGGGATATCCGCGCCACTGGAGTAATGGCGTTCAAGTCAATGTGTTCATCGCTTTCCATCCCAAGAGGCAATGGTCGATATTTGGGACGTTCAGCTTCATCGATTTCGCGAACACCTTCAAAAGGGAGATGCTCCCGTGTCAACGTGGCAGCATTGCGCCTTCCAACACGGCGTCCTTCCAAACGTTTCGTTGTATCTTGGTTGTTGTCGCTTTTCTTCGCCATCGTATTTCCGCCCTTACCGGAAAAGTTTCATTTCCGGGATTTTACTTAACGAGGTGCGGCACTCCACCCGGAACAAGCGCCGCGATCGACAAGCCCTCTCTCTGTTAGAGGTCGCTATCCGATTCTGCTGTCTCGTCTTCTTCCTCAGTAACGAGATCAAATGAAGCGTCTTCACCTCCGTGCAGGTCTTTGAATTCCTCGTAGGTTTCTTCACCCACCGACATACTGACGGTAGGCACCTCTTCCTCCTCGCAGAGAAGCTCGAGGTTGAGAGCTAGACCTTGCAGTTCTTTGAGAAGAACGTTGAAGCTTTCGGGAAGACCGGGCTGGAGATGGTTCTCGCCTCGAACGATGGATTCGTACATCTTTGTCCGTCCTTGAATGTCATCGCTCTTGACGGTAAGCATCTCCTGGAGCGTGTAGGCAGCGCCATAAGCCTCGAGTGCCCACACTTCCATTTCTCCGAATCGCTGGCCACCGGCCTGAGCCTTTCCACCAAGGGGCTGCTGAGTAACGAGCGAATACGGTCCGGTCGCACGAGCATGCATCTTCTCATCGACCAAGTGGTTCAGCTTCATCATGTACATATAGCCAACTGTCACCGGCCTGTCGAATGGCTCGCCTGTCTGACCGTCGAAGAGAATTACCTGGCCAGTTGGGTTGAGGTCGAGGAGTTTTTCGTATTCGGAAAGCTGGTCGAAGGTCCGATTGTCACCCGACTCGCGGAGTTTCTTGTTGCGAGCCTCGATCAGAAGTTCCTGAATCTCCTCTTCTTTGGCACTATCGAAGACAGGAACAGCCACTTTGATTCCCAGTGCTTGGGCAGCCCACCCGAGGTAGGTTTCCAAAACCTGGCCGACGTTCATACGCGAAGGAACGCCCAACGGGTTGAGCACGATATCTACGCGCCGTCCGTCAGCCATGAATGGCATGTCTTCTTCTGGAACGATCTTGGCGATAACGCCCTTATTTCCGTGACGCCCCGCCATCTTGTCACCCACCTGAAGTTTCCGCTTTACCGCGACATAAACCTTACAGCTCTTAAGAACACCAGGTGCTAATTCTTCTCCTGCTTTAATGCGGTCGATGCGGTTACGTGCGTCTTCTTCGATTGCCTTGCAGCGAGAATCGTACTCAGTGAATGCAGTTTTGATTTTGTTTCCTATCTCGCCCTCGATGGGAATAACGCCACCCACCTTCAGGCAGTTCTTCACATACTGAAGAGCCTGGTCTGAGACCTTCTGGCCAGGCTTAAGGATAACCTCGCCAGTTTCGTAACTTACGATAGGCTTGGTAACTTTTGAAAGTATTTCCCTTAGGCGATTGAGGAACGAGGTTTCTTCGTTCTCAAGAAGGCGTTCTCTTTCCTGCTCCACCTTCTCGATATCAATTTTGTCCTGCTTGTCTGTTTTTGCGGATCGTTCTTTGCGAGAGAACACCTTGACATCAACGACTGTTCCATAGCAATCCGCAGGCGCTCGCAGAGACGCATCACGCACTTCGTGACTCTTATCGCCGAAAATGGCGGCAAGTAGTTTGTCTTCTGGACCGCGTTCTGTTTCAGGTCGCGGGGTCACTTTTCCAACGAGGTAATCCCCGGGCTTGACCTCGGACCCCACGATAATAAGTCCATTCTCGTCGAGGTTCCGCAAGAGCTCTTCGTTGACGTTGGGGATGTCCCTCGTAATCTCCTCTTTTCCTGCCTTCGTTTCACGCGCATCAAACGAATACTCTTCAATATGGATAGAGGTATAAATATCCTCTTTCACCACACGCTCACTTATAACAATAGCGTCCTCGAAGTTATACCCGCCGAAAGGCATGAATGCCACCAGGAGATTCGCCCCCAGGGCGAGCTCACCATGATCCGTGGCAGGTCCATCAGCAATGACCTGGCCTTTTACGACTGTGTCGCCTTCATTGACGATCGGCTTTTGATTGATGCATGTATCCTGATTTGATCGGCGGTACTTGAGCAGAGGATAGTAATCGAGTTGCCCAAATTCGTTTCTGACGACTATTTCGGAAGCTGTTACGGACGTAACCACTCCGCTGTTACGAGCGACAACGCACGCTCCAGAGTCGACTGCGGCGCGATACTCAAGCCCCGTTCCTACAATCGGAGCTTCCGTACGGAGCAGCGGAACGGCCTGACGCTGCATGTTCGATCCCATGAGTGCACGGTTTGCGTCGTCGTGCTCGAGGAACGGAATGAGAGCGGCACTGACCGAAACAATCTGCTTCGGGGACACGTCCATAAAATCAACTTCGGTCGGGGAAACTTCCGCAAAATCGCCCCGACGTCGAACAAGAACGGAATCCCCTATGAGGTACCCTTTTTCATCAACCGGCGCATTAGCTTGCGCTACAATGTATTCGTCTTCCTCGTCAGCAGCGAGGTAAACAATCTCATCGGTCACTCTCCCGTTTTTCACTCGCCGATAGGGCGTTTCGAGGAACCCGAGATCGTTTATCCGAGCATAGGTCGACAACGACGAGATGAGTCCGATATTCTGGCCCTCAGGCGTTTCGATCGGGCAAATACGGCCATAGTGAGTATGGTGCACGTCGCGAACCTCGAATCCTGCGCGTTCGCGTGTGAGTCCGCCCGGCCCCAGTGCGCTGAGTCGCCGCTTATGAGTCAATTCTGCCAGAGGATTGATTTGGTCCATGAATTGACTGAGCTGCGAGCGACTGAAGAATTCGCGCACTGCCGAAACAATCGGCTTCGCATTGATAAGGTTTTGAGGATTCAGGTTTTCCAGTTCTGCGCCCTGACTCATTTTTTCGCGAGCGGTTCGCTCGACCTCAGCTAGCGCTGCCCGGAACTGATTCTGAAGCAGTTCACCAACACTGCGAACTCGTCTGTTCCCAAGATGGTCTATGTCGTCGTCTTCACGCTCTTCTTTGGCCATCGTCGCAAGTTCGCGCATGATTGCAACGAGGTCTTCGAGCTGTAAAAGTCGGCACTCTTCTGGAATATTGAGTTTTAGCCGGCGATTGATTTTATAGCGTCCCACTCGTCCCAAATCATAGCGACGCTCGTTGAGGAAGAGTTCCTCAAATGTACGCAACGAGTTTTGAGTAGATGGCGGATTGCCCGGACGTAACCTCTTGAAGAGTTCATTGAGTGCCTCTTCCCGAGATTTCGTCTTATCCTTCATAATAGTCGAGAGTATGATGTTCGGCTCGTTGGGCGAGACATCGATAACTTTAATCTCCCGAATGCCGGCAGAGGCAAAGCGTCGCAGGTGGGGGGTCTCTATTTTCTCGAAGCATTCGGCGAGCACTTCACCCGTTGAAGGATCAATGACGTCCTCGCCGAGAATCTGACCAATTACATGGTCGTACGCAGGAGCAACATCGAGATGAACCTCTTTAACACCATGGTCGCGGAGCAGCTTGACGGCCTTTTTGGTGACGCGGGCACCTCTCTGAATAAGAGTGACTTTTGTCGAGGGATCGATAACATCATCTGCAAAGTGGTTTTGGCCGACATACTCGTCGAGCTCGCTAACTTTAATCGCTCCCTTCGAGAAGTCATCTAATTTTATCTTTTTAAGGTTAAAAAACCTTCTCGCAATTTCGTTATTGTCACTCAGGCCAAAACACTTAAGGAAGGCTGTGGCAGGCATCTTGCGGTGCCGGTCCACCACTGCGTGCATGACATTATAGATATCGACTTCGAACTCGACCCATGCCCCGCGACTGGGGATAATGCGGCAGTTATAGAGGGTTTTGCCGTTGGGATGGACGGAGGAGCCAAAAGCCACACCAGGCGAGCGGTGCAACTGCGACACAATCACTCGTTCTGCACCGTTAATAATAAACGTGCCGCGCTCAGTCATGAGCGGGATGTCACCCATATAGGTGACCTGCTCACGAATGTCGCGTATATCGACCTGACCCGTTTCCGGATCCTGTTCGCGCACAACAAGCTGGAGCTTGACTTGGAGAGGAACGCCGTAGGTTAATCCGCGCTCGAGACATTCTTCCTCATTATACTTAGGCCGACCGAGCGAATACTCGACAAACTCAAGAGTCGTCTCGGAATTACTCGCTTTAATGGGGAATACGCTCTTAAAAACTTCCTGGAGGCCCACATTTTCGCGCAAGTCAGGTGGCACGTCAGCCTGGAGGAATTCCTCGTAGCTCTTTTTCGTTGTTTCTAGGAGGTAAGGAACATCCAAAACCTCCTTCAGACGTGCAAAACTGCGGCGCCCTGTGGGCGTAACTGAATAACGACGGTCCAAGGTCTGGGTCATGGGACAAGAATCCTCCTCGGCGCTCCGAATTGGCAGGAGCTACGTTTGGGCATCATCAACGAACGTTGCTTTGTTGGAAGTGGCGTTTTTATAATGCTTTGTGCTCTAATATGCTTTCAACCTCTTCGCGCTAGGCAAAGTGCAGCAAAAGCAGTTTTACGTTTCCTCGTTGCTTTTATTCTTTCTCGATCGAAGACAAAGGTGTTTTTTTCAGTCCGGCAGCTTTTGATTGCAGAGAATTCGAACGATTTCCCGATCCAAGGGCCAAAATCAAAGGATTGGGGCTCGGGCGCCATTTCACAAGCGCCTCTTTTAGGAGCAAGGTCAAGCTCTGGGGCTCGATCTCATACCCAAAGCTCAGAGGACTTAATACGCGCTCCTGCGGTGACGCCATGGGAGCTATCTCGGTGAAAACCGAACACAAGTCGCGACAAAGATCCCAGGACGATGGTCTGAACTGGCGGAGAATTCTTTGCCTTAGTTTCCTCAACCCGGATGCAACATGATGCCGTGTTTTCTCAAAAGCTATCGCCAAATCTGGAAAGCTTCCTGTAAGAGCATTTCCTAAAGTTGCTAGCTCCATTTGGAGGGTATCCTCGTGCTGACGCAATCGGCGTAAGGTTTCCCCGAGCTTTTCGTCTCCCTCGACAATCTTTTCAACCACCCCGCCCAACCCATCATGAAGAAATGTTTCCCACGCGCCGAGCCTCTGGAGGGTCACACGAGCCCCCGTACTCAACAGGGTTACCATAGGTCTCAGGATTGGATTGCTGGGGCAGACACCGAACAAATCATAGACCCGCCGAATTTGTGCGAGGTAGGTAAACTCCGCCGGACCCGCTACATAAGCGATAGTGGGGAAGACGGCATCCTGAACTATCGGCCTCATGACAACGTTGGGAGAGAAATTCATCCAATGACGTTGAGCATGTGCCAACAAGTCAGCAGAGGGTAATTCCGTGAGGACAGTCTTCTTTCCAGGGTGTTCGACGAGAATCCGCCGTCCCTTCTGAACAAGGCGGCAGCGGACACCATCAACCATGTAAAAGAAATTAAAGACGTGGGCTTGGCGATGAATCTGTGGCTTGTAGCCATGGCTTGAGAGAAGCTTGGCCCCCTCTGCCACGGCCTTGTTTGTCTGCTCCCCCAACTCAATTTCTTGCTCCACCAGGAGCCGCTGGCGTTCCCGAAGAAATCGCAGACGCGGGGCAACAAAAATGATGGGGCTATGCTCCATATAGTGCGCCAGCAGGCGACAAAATACACTCTCAAATGTGGCGGGACTAACCAGCGCCTTGTCGACAGCGTCAATCGTGGCACTTCGAGCCCCTCCCGACGGAAGCTCACCCCTGAGAGCTGCAGCGAGGTGCGGAGCAACCGGATCGAGCTGCCACGCGTACGCAGGCGACGCCTCGCTAAATGCTCCGTGGCGCACAACTAAAACAGCAAGGTTTCTCAGAGTCCCCGAACGTCCAAGAATATAGCACTGAGCAAGCTCAGTGAAATCGTGGTCATCTGAGGCAACCCAAAACAGAGGAACAACCCTCCGCCCGGTGACTCGTGAAATCTCTTCTGCTAAAGCGACCGTCGCAACTGCCTTCACAAGAATAAAAAGTGGCGAAACCAGAAGGTTCGGCTGTTGTCCTGTCACAACAACAAGTGTGTCTTTTTCCCCCAACGCAGGAACGAGTGCTGCGCCTGCCACATTTCCGTAACCTAGATTGAAAGCGCTTAGTTCCTCTCGCTCCTGGGCAGAAAGAGGTATCACAGGATGGGAATCACGCTGTTCAATGGCACTCGCCCATGTAAGATCGTAAGGAGGAACGAGACTTGTCGCATTCGGTTTCCCCTCCAACCACTCGCGCACAAGCTTGTAACTATCGAGGGGATGCGGCATCCCGACAGGATTTTCGGGGAACTCAAATTCTCTGCACTCAGAATTATTCTCATTTCTTGATTTCATAGGTTACGCCACTTTAGAGTTGTACACAGAAGAATAGAACTGTACTCGGCACGAGGCCTATTTTATGCCAAACATCAACTACGCGTTCCGTGAAATAGCTTGTAAGATTGTATACTACGGCCCAGGCTTTGGCGGAAAAACTACCAATCTGCAATTCGTCCACAGCAACGTGCCAGAGAAACATCGAGGGCAACTTGTTTCGCTTGCCACTGAACAGGATCAGACACTGTTTTTCGATTTCTTGCCATTGGACGTTGGCGATGTAAAAGGGTTCAAGACAAAATTTCAGCTCTATACGGTGCCAGGGCAGGTTTTCTACAATGCCACACGCAAACTCGTGTTGCGCGGAGTAGACGGAATTGTCTTCGTCGCCGATTCCCAGGCAGACCGATTGCAAGATAATATCGAAAGCTTTCGGAACCTGCAGGACAATCTTCGAGAATACGGACTGAGTCTCGACCGCATCCCCCTCGTTATGCAGTATAATAAACGTGACCTCCCTAATGCGATGCCGCTCGAAGAACTTAGGCAATATCTTAATCCAGAAGGACGTTTTGCTGAGTTCGAGGCAGTAGCGACCGAAGGTATCGGCGTCCGTGAAACTCTCAGAGAAGTTGCCTCCCAGGTCCTCACCGTTCTCAAGGAGAACGCGAACATCATTATGGATGAAACCATCATCGGGGAACGCCTGGGAGTTCTTCCAACTGCTGGAGAAGACGACGAGCAAAAGGGTGGTCGTTCCCACCGAGCAGGGGAACGCGGACCATCCATCGAAACGAGTCAGATTTCGCGCTGGCACTGGCGCGGCATCGCTGTGGGCAGTGGCACTGTTGCGATAACAACCATCGAAGCTGAGGATGGCTCAACGGTTTACAACTTCGTCGCTGATTACCGCATCTTTGGAATAAAGAAAAATATGTCCCGACAACTCAAATACATCGGCGAGGATCGTCGTGAATTCTTCGGCATAGAGCATTCATACCATTATTTACGCGATACGGTTACCTCGCGCGAGAGCGTACCGATTTCTGTATATGTTGAGAAGGGAGGCATCCCGCGGGTGTATGTAATCTACCCGGGCATTGCTGGCGATATCAAAGTTGGACCTCCCGGCGAGGCAATGCCTTTTTAATATGCTATTATGCTGCAAAGTTAGCATATCCGTTCCGGCCATACGAAGACGATAGACTTTTGCTGTGGCAGAGCCATTCCTCATCATCTAGACAGGACTCGTGGGTTCAAGATCGACCGACTCTCAAAACTCAAGACGGGGATGGGTAGCTTTTACTTACCCAGATTTCTGCTTTTTTGAAGCGGCTCGTTTCCTATTTATCATGAGCTGGCAAATGCAGAGCGTGGCGGTGGGATGGCAGGTATGGAAACTGACAAATAGCGCTCTGGCTCTTGGCTATGTGGGGCTTGTTCAGTTTCTTCCCGCCGTGCTCTTTATCCTCGTCACTGGTCACGTGGCAGACCGCTTCGACAGAAGACTTGTTGTGGCAGTATGCATGGCTGCTCTGGCAACCCTTGCCTCGGTTTTTGCCTACTTCAGTTTCAGTGGTAAACTGACTTTCCCTCTCATGCTCGGTCTCATCTTTCTCATTGGAACGGCCCATGCATTTGCTGGCCCAGCCAGTCAAGCACTCTTGCCCCATCTCGTCCCCACAGAGATTTTTAGCAATGCGGTGGCGTGGAACTCGTCGATTTGGCAGTTTGCCTCAATAGCCGGCCCTGCTCTGGGGGGACTCATTCTTGGCATGACCGGTAATCCAGGAAGCGTCTACATGGTGGATGGGATTCTGTCTCTCACAGCCTCCCTCTTGATCCTCGCGATACGGACGCGGCTCGGTCGTATGGAAAAAGCGCCTCTGTCTCTTGAGACTCTCCTGGCGGGTTTCCGCTACGTCTGGGCGAACAAAGTTCTCCTCGGTGCGCTGACGTTAGATTTGTTCGCGGTCTTGCTCGGAGGTGCTGTCGCCCTTTTGCCAGTGTATGCAAGCGACATTCTCAAAGTAGGACCCATCGGTTTCGGTTTCCTCCGAGCCGCACCTTCGGTGGGCGCAGGGCTTATGGCAATCATTTTTGCCCATCTGCCTCCCCTTCAGCATGCAGGACGTACGATGTTGAAAGCTGTGGCAGTGTTTGGCATCATGACTATCGTCTTTGGCCTCTCCAGGAACTTTCTTCTTTCTCTCGCGGCGCTAATCATCCTCGGTGCAGCCGATATGGTGAGTGTGGTGGTGAGACACACAGTGGTCCAAATTGTTACACCGCCTGCGATGCGCGGCCGAGTCAGCGCTGTAAACCTCATCTTCATCGGGGCATCGAACCAACTTGGGGAATTCGAGTCCGGTGTTACTGCGCACTGGTTCGGGACAGTACCAGCAGTTGTTCTTGGAGGGATAGGGACGCTCATTGTGGTCGTAGCCTGCTCGTATCTTTTCCCTCAACTCCGTGACTTTGGTCGCCTCGACCAAGGACCTCAAACTGACGACTCCTCCGGAGCAGACACTCCCGAAAGCCAAGCATAAGAAAGACACACATCCGCCGGCCTAACGCCTTCTCCCTCGTAGCTGCGCATGGACGGGGTGCAAGTTCTCCACCTTTGTCCACAGCCTTTCCACAAGTTTTTCCCTCTTTGTGGAAAAGTGTTGACTCTGTGACAAAAGCTAGCTCGGAAATAACGTATATGGTATGATAAAAGGATTGGTGATTCTATATGTTGTGCCCATTCTGTGGTCACCTCGAGAGTAAGGTTGTCAACTCACGCCAGAGTCCGCAGGGCGATTCGATTCGGCGCCGCCGAGAATGCCTGCAGTGTGGGCACCGCTTCACAACCTACGAAGTTATCGAAAAGGTCCCCATTGTCGTTATCAAACGCGACGGGAAACGTGAAGCTTTCGATCGCCAGAAAATCGCAGCGGGCATTCTGCGCGCGTGTGAGAAGCGCCCCGTCACACTCGAACAAGTCGAACGCATAGTTCAATTTGTCGAAAAGTCACTCTACAACAGCATGGAAAAAGAGGTAAGCTCCCTGAAGATTGGCGAAATGGTTCTCAAGAAGCTTCGCGAAGTCGACGAGGTCGCCTATGTGCGATTCGCAAGTGTTTACCGTCAATTCCGCGATGTAAGCGAGTTTAACCACGAAGTGCGGGTGCTTCTTCAGGAAAACACTACGAGCACGTCCTGACGCCCAACCTCTCTCCGATGCACAACGCCTGAGGATCTTCTAATTTTCGCAAGGAAGACAGTTGCAACCTACTCAGCTCCAGAGCGCGGGGGAACAAGGAACGCGTTATTGATATCGTTGTCACCTGTGCGCGTGAGGCCACGATGTGCAGCAACACGACTCACCTGCGTCGAGAAATTCTTAACGTGATCCGCGTAGCGGGTGAGAACGCACAACACATAGGTTTGACCGTTGGGGAGCTGCACAAGCGCAACCTCATTGAAATTCTGGTGGGTGAAACCTTTTACGCCCCACATTTTCGAACCGCTTGGCAGCCCAGCCGCAATTCCTTGCAGAACACCAAGTTTATCCTGTTCTACTCGGCGACTTATCATACTCTTGATCTTCTCACACGCATCTTTCGAGACAATCGCATCAGCCCAAATGAGATAGAGAAGTTGAGCTGCTTCGTCGGCAGTCACGCGGTTACTATTTTCAAAGTTCAAAGGCAGCTTTTCGCCAAGCAGCTGAAGATCCCGCGGTGAGGGCGTGTCGGTCCAGAATTTTTGGTTCACGTTCACCTTCTCGAAACCGACCTCTTTGAAATAACGATTCGCCCAATTGCGCTTACGGGCAAAGACCCGATAATCGCCACCCGACAAAGCCGCACCCGACTCGGTTCCGCTAATGAAATCCACGACACGGTTTGCAGCTTCATGATCGTCATGCCGAAGCATTGCTTCGATATCGCTTTCGATCTTTGAATCAACAATGCACCGATCCTGCATTTTTTTGTACGCAGCTACAGCATAGAACAGCTTGGCCAAGCTTGATGCATACATCGGCTCATCGCCGCGGAAACTTCCAATGTGGGGAGCCCCATGATTCTCGCGAGAAATGAGCAGGTAGCTCACGGCTACATCCTCTTTGTTGAGCCCATGACACATCCCCAGTGCCAAATCGGTCCACTCCTCTACTTTCTTGCTCAAGAGTGGCGAGTTCATGATCTCGCACATGACACGCCGTGACTCTTCGACAGGAATAGGCGCCTTGGCATCACCCGGAGGACAGGCGGCAACGTGCGGGCGATATGCCCACCCAGACTCACAGGACCGGACCGGACAGGTGTTCTTACCCGCGAGCGTCTCCTGTGCATTGAGAATCCCTGCAGTGGCCAGGATAGTTACGACCGTTATCAATCGCCGCATAAGACGGCCCTCCATTTTTCTTGTATGCGTTAGAATGACTAATGTGTGACTCGGATCACAGCTAAACGCAAGCAAATTTCTTTAGCCCAAAACGCTTCCCGTTCTGCCGCTTTTTTTAGGGCGTGGTGCGTCTCGAAGAGCGTGGCTGTGGCAACACGGATCGAGTGATGGGACTCCCCGGTAGAGCTTTTGCTTTCCGAACTAGAGATTCTGTTGTACGCCCGTCGAGAGCCTGCGCTTTAGCCACAAACTTCAGTGCTTCGGGTTGCAACGTAGCTGTTGCGCTCTGAAGCGACCCGCGACACTGCATAACGAGTTGACGATGCTCATCGTTGACGGGTTCTCGCGCACTGAGCACAGACACAAGGCGAGCAAGGATGCGCACGTCTTCTTTGGAAATTTTTTCATAAACCTCTTTGGCAAGAGGCACCGCCGCCTCCACCCTTGCTTTGTCTCCTGAACGCAACATTGCCTCTACAACATCGAGCTGGCGCCACAGTTTCTCTTGTTCTCGGTGAAGCTCGATATTGTAGCGTCCCGAGAGAATTTCTGCGAGAGCTTGATCGAGTCCGCTCAGCGGGTGGCCATGCCATAGAATCACCCCCTCCTTCGAGACAACGAACGCGTGAGGGATGCCCCTCAAGCCAAATGCATGCATGTAGGATTTCCAGAGCTTTCCCGTCGTATCGACGCCCACAGTGTAAGCCATCGACTCCCCCATAGCGGCCACGAAATTGAGCACGGTTGTGGTTGTTTCCGTGGAAATGCCAACAACCCGAACTCGGTTTTCCCCATACCGTTTTTGCAGCTCCGTGAGATGCGGAATGGAGAACCGACATGGAGCACACCACGTTGCCCAAAATTCCACAACGGTCAGCTCTTGGTTTTTGCCCCATTCGAGTGAGGGCGGTGCGGTCGTTATCCACTCGACAGGCTCAAGCGGGGCCGCCGGCGAACCGAGCACAGCATACGAGGGCGTTTGTGCTCGGCACATAAAAGATGAAACAATCAGTGTGAGCGACACGACAAAAGGAGCGATTTTTCTCTCTGGCATCATGGTGATTTGTTCTTACCCCGCTCGCCTACGTCCTGTTCTCTTTGTGCCCATTGCCTGAGACGACAAAAGGTCATCTTTCGCGCAGACTCGAAATTCTGCAACACCGAGGATAGAAGGCAAGGCGCCGACCTCAATGGAAATGTTCACTCTCTGAGCACACTTCTTTGTTCCCCACTGGGATTTTCGGAAAACGGGTACTCGGAAGGCGAATACGAGAAAGCACGCCTTTCCGTAGTCCTCCAGAGACGAGCGTGGAACGCGGCAGGCTGCCGTGCTCCGTTGATGCAAGCGAAACCACAAATGCCCATTACATTCTACGGTGTACTGCTAAATGTTGTCCGCGGGGGCTGCCTTTCAGGAGAAACAAAAAACAATAAAGATGGAAGCAGAAAGACTTTTCTCCGCGAATGAACGCGAATACACGCGAGGGAGAAGAACCGCAGTGAGCGGTAGCAGCAGGAGGAAGCCCAATCCATATGGAGTTTCTGTGTTTGTTCTCATTCGCGCCTGTTCGTGTGCATTCGCGGATGTAGCCACCCCCTGAGACCATGCCACGGCTCCCTCAATGAAAAAGGGCGGAGGCCAGATCATCTTGGCCATCCGCCCATCTATTTGCTTCAACGTGTTAGGTCGTATACGCGGGTGCTACTCCGATCAGCACTGGGCACGAGAAGCGCTCATTCAGAGAATGTAGGTCGACCACCACTTCCACCACCGCCCGAGTGGCGACCTCAGGCTAACACTCCTCTCGAGGTCAGGGAAGCTCCTCGCCCCCTTGAGGAGCGAAGCTTCCTGGTCCCGCGTCAGCGAGACCATCTGCCAGGGGTGGACGCCAACCAAAGCTCTGCGGACCTTCCGCTGGAGGAGCTGGCGCATTTGGCGGAGGAGGAGCAAACTCTCCACGACCTCCAGGGCGCCGTCCCATCCAAGGACCTTGTCTTCCGGGTTCAGGCGGCCCCTGAGGTGCACCGTCGGGGCGACCAGACCATGCAGGAAGCTTTTCCAGTTCTTTTTTCAGTTGCTCGCGCTGCTCAGGGGTGAGGATTTCGTCGAGCTTCTTTTTCGCTTCTTCCCTCACAGCCTGGATTTTCGGTCGAACCTCTTCCTGGATCGCCTTGATCTTTTCTTGCGTTTCCTTTTCGATCTGCTCCACTTTCTGGCGCTGATCGTCTTTCAGATCAAGGGCTCGCAGAGCCATTCGCAGGCGCATCTCCTGGCCCATCTGCTTCATTCTCTCTTGCATTTGAGGAGCATACTGCTCTGCCATCTTCTGACCCGTCTGCTGAGCGTTTTCGCGGAACTTGTCGAGCTTGGCGCGTTGTTCGTCCGTCAGAATAGACCGGATTTCCTCACGCGTCTTCTCTCCCAGATCGCGCAAAGACCCCACTTTTCCACCCAGCTCGCCCTTTGCCTTCTCAAGAATGTTGGCCACCTTGGTGCGTTGTTCGGGCGTAAGGCTGAGCATCTGGGTCATTCGTTCGAGTACACGAGACGTCGCGCCATCGCCTCGCTGCAACCATGCGCCTGCTCGCCGCGCTCCGGCGCGTGGTGGAGACGTCTGCGCTTCAGCAGCGCGGCGCCATTTCATTGCTTCGGCACGAGGACCGCCTCGCCCGCCCTGCTCAGGACCAGGTTGGGCGACACATACAGCAGCGATGGCGGCACACATAAACACGAGATACAGCTTCTTGCTGATCATGGGAGTAGCACTCCTTTGGAAGTTATTGAGTTACAGAATTTCCGGGATTGGCCGGCTGCTGGTTTTGCTTGTGCTCGCGCTTGTGTTTACGTTCACGCGCTCGCACAGACGTAGTCGAGGCATCCCCCGCCTGACACTGTGGAGCCTGCTGAACTTGAGTTTGCTGCGCCTCTTTGGCGGCACCTTGCCCATGCCGTGGGCCCGCAAAAACTGGTGACGCCACTAAGCCAACTGCGAGCACTGCGAGAAGCAATGCGTACTTCATAGAAAACCTCCTATATGGTTTGTTGTCTTGCATTTCGTGTGGGGATGTAAGCATTCTATGTGCCATCGGATTGCTAAATTACATAACAAACGTATTTTCAGCAGTCGAGGCTCTCTTTCTTCGATGGAGCGGTATTTTTTTAGGTCTTATAAGTGTACAATTTGGCACAATTCGAACTTTATCGTACGGCATTCTCGCTTGTTTGGCAAAACCAACCTGCAAACACAATTCTCTTCGAAGAAGAAGCCGGAGCGAGAGGCGTAAATGAATTTTACATCCCCCGCGGCTATAGGTGGAAAATACTTTTGTACGAGGATTCTCGGGCACATGACCGAAGCTCTCATTCGCTATATTGAATTGGCAGCAGCCCACGCACCAACATGGGGCTATATCATTATCTTCATTTTCATGACTATAGAAAGCTCCTTTATCCCGTTTCCGAGTGAAGTTATCATGATCCCAGCGGGATTCCTGGCTGCCCGCGGAGCGTTGACGTTTCACAATCCGCCCCTTGATGCGACAATCGCCATTGGCGTGGGAGTCCTCGGCTCACTTGCTGGAGCGTTTGTAAACTATTACCTCGCTCTTTGGCTGGGGCGCCCCTTCCTCTATCGCTACGCCAAGTACTTTTTCCTCAAACCCGAAGCGCTCGCTCGGGCAGAAGAGCTTTTCCGTGAGTACGGGGCTGGGGTCACTTTCGTTTGTCGAATGCTTCCTGCAATCCGGCAGATCATTTCCATCCCTGCTGGGTTCGCGCGAATGCGTCTTTCCACTTTTACCATCTGCACTGCGCTGGGGGCAAGCCTTTGGGTTGCGCTCCTCACCGCAATCGGCTATTACTTTGGAATGAAAACTGCCAACATGAGCTACAGTGAGCTCGTCCACCGGGGAAAAGCCATCTTGAACGAGAACCTTCACTGGATCATCTTGGGATGCGCTCTGTTTTTTGCGGCGTACCTGTACGTGCATAAACTTGTTATGCGTTCCTCTCGAAAGAAATCCGTTCAGAGCTAAGTCGACTCTGTCAGATCCAAACACGAGACAGAAAACACACTTGTGTTTTTCCGCTTCTTGTGCGACGAAAACGAAACTTTCGCATCGTAACCCACAAAGAGGTCTAGGTCTGATGTCTGGTATCCGGTGTGTCCGGCGGTTTTGGATGGTTGTCCTTTGGAGCCTTGTACTCGGTGGCTCCGCTACCCCGCCCACGCAACTTCGCCTCCCAGTGCGTCCGGCCAACGCGCTGACGGGGACACAACTGCGAGATGCTCTCACGAGCCTGTCGCGCGAGGAACGCGAAGCCTTCCTTTATGAGGAGCTTGTGAAAGGAAACGTGCCGGAGTTTCTTCGGACACTGTTCGTAGTGAAACACTCCGCAACGGTCGCTGGACATCTCCACACAATAGTCTTTGTTGTTTCGCCGGATTATCTCGCTTTTGGCTCAGACGCGGATTTTTTCCGAATGCCCATGACGCCAGGAGGTGCCCAACGAATCTGCGATTACCTCGACTGTTCCCTTCCCACACGCAAACTTGTCGACATTATCTGGGAAAATTCAGAATGGAAGCTCACACCGCAACCTATTCCGCCAAGCCCCGAGATGGTGAGCGTCGACACATTCTACGCGCATCACACGATGATTGAGAAGCAAAGAAGCGAGCTCGGTGTCCCTCTGGGTCATCTGCTGAGCGGAATAAAAAAAGATGTGGTAATCACCCCGCAGTTGTTCGTGCCGAGAGATAAGCCACGCGTCGCGATTTACGGATGGCATTATCCCAAAGGGACGCCTATTCAACCCCTTTCGCTTGTCCACGAAGCGAGCTATGTGGACTACAGTCACGGGATCCGGCTTATAGCAAACGATGTTGTCGTGGACGGCACGCCGATGCGACTGCAAGATGTCCTTTCCCATCCTCAGCTTTGGGCTCTTGTGAGCGACGAGGGAGCTTTTGTCTCGGGGTGTCGCTATCCAACCCCGTCTGTTCCCACCAAATCAGCCACATCGAATAGCTCTACGACTCGAGAGCGAGAGTATCTCAACTGGTAGCCCGTACCCCCCGCACTGCCGCGCCCCACGCTCCAAGTCCTCCTTCGGGGGACCGAGCCACAACTACCGTCGCGCGTGAGATGGGGAGAAAGGGTGTCCGCACAGCACCGCTTTCTCTTAACGCAGCCACTCCTCGAGATGTTCTGCCACAAAATCGTCGTCCCTCAGAAATGGGTACATCGACCAGATTCGATCGATCTCCTCGACCTGGCCGGGGGAAAGAACGTCAGAGTCATCCAGACATCGGACTGTTTCAAGCAGCCCCTGACGTCGCAACACTTCCTTGATACCAGCCACGCATCCCTTGAATCCATGGGCGACGTCGAAAATAGCGCCGTTGGCATCGGTGAGAGCTGCCCCATAGCTCATTAGCTCGGGGTAGAGGAGATGCTCGCCATTTTTAGCGCGATGGATATTCTCAAGGAGCCGAACAGCCTTTCTCGTCCACACAGCCCACTGCCCGAGCAATCCGCCGACGATAGATCTCTTTACTGTGCTCCCCTGACGAGGGAAGCGAAAAACGGTCAGCAAATCCCCGACAATATTGTCATCGTTGCCAGTATAGAGGGCGACGTCGTCGCGCGCAGCATCGCAGACAGCTCTCACAACAGCCAGCGTCTCGTATCTATTGAATGGCGCAATTTTCACGGCACACACGTTGGGTATTTCAAAAAACTCACGCCAAAAGCGGTAGGAGAGAACTCTGCCTCCCACAGAGGGTTGAAGGTAAAAACCAAAGATGGGAATGACTTTGGCAACTTCCTTTGCGCGCTGAAGCAAATCCGATTCGGAAAGGTCGCCGGTTGCGTAATTACTGAGGAGGCCGAGATCATAACCGAGCGAGCGTGCAAGTTCTGCTTCGCGCACAGCTTGTGACGTTGGTCCGCATAAACCAGCAACTTTAACGAATCGTTGAGGATTAGCTATTCTCATTTCCTCTATTGCAATGGTGAGAACCGGTTCGAACATCCCAACCGCAGGGTCATGGATAGCAAACTCAGTGGTATGGACGCCTACAGCCACTCCTCCTGCACCCGACGCAATGAAGTAGCGAGTCAGAGCTCGCTGTCGCTTCTCGTCGAGTTTTCCGCTACAATCCAATGCAAGAGGATGTGCAGGAATCACACATCCTTTTGTGAGAGTCTCTCTCTGCGGGGCAGCAAGGCCTGGGTAATCTAGCATCCTCAGAATCTCCCTTGTCGCTCTGTGAAATGTGTAGGCTTCGCCAAAGAGGGGCCACCACAGCGTTCCCACTCCCACGTCAGGTGAATGAGCTCGCGGAGCGTCTTGCGGGGATAGCCGAATAGAGAGTGGCAAAGCGAGGCGTTGCTGAGAAGCGCCGTCGGCTGCTCTTCGTAGGCAAATATGGGCTCCTTGCCAACAAGCTTCCCAAATTCCTCTGCAATCCACCGGACGCTTGCCGTTTCGGGACCAGTCACATTGAGGACAAAAGGTGGGGAGCTACAGTACTTGAGCGAACGAAGAGCGTACTCATTCGAGTCGCCCTGCCATATCACGTTCACTGCTCCATTGCGCAGGTCGATAGGGTCGCCATTCTTTACCGCATGTAAAATATCATGGAGGACACCATAGCCCAAACCAACAGCATAGTTCAGTCGGAATTGAAGGATAGGAGTACCATTTCGATGTGAGAAGTACTCGAAAACTCGCTCCCTCCCCAAGCAGGATTGGGCATATTCGCCCACGGGCTCCGGGGGCGTGTCTTCTCGAGCCCCTGAAGACGAAGTGGGAACAAACGGATAGATGTTGCCGGTCGAGAAGACAACTATTCGCGAGCTACGGAACTTGTCGGCAACGCGTCCCGGAAGGTATGCGTTGATTGCCCACGTAAGGTATTCGTTTCCCTGTGTTCCGAATTTTCGTCCAACGAGGTAGAGGACATTGGGCACTTCAGGGAGAGCTTGAAGCTGGGCATCATCGAGCATGTCCGCTTCAATAGTTTCGACCCCAGCTTGCATAAGCTTGTCTCGGACTCCCTTCTCCGAAAAACGGGCAACACCAATGATACGCTTTTTGGCTCCCGCTGCATCAATGGCCCGCTTTGCCATGAGAGCTAAGCTCGGACCAACTTTGCCACTTGCCCCTAGAATTATAATGTCGCCTTCGAGTCCTGCCAGCTCGGTCACGAGAGCTGGAGAAGGTTCTGTCTCTTCTTGTTCGAGGCGAGCAAGCGTTTCATTGTTCATGGTTCGTTCCTCGAATCCAATCCGTGACCCGGGTTCAGAGGGGGTTCAAGCGGAAAATCATCAGACAAACATAAACTGCTAGGTGATGGTTTCGCAGCCGCAAGATCTCTCCTGGGAATAAGCGGTCGTTCCTAAAGCTGTGTGAAGGGAGACGGTTCCCCTGTCGGTTTTGTTTCAGTGAACTGCATCTCTATTGTGATGTTCGTTGAGTTGTTATTAATACAATTTTCAAATCGTATACTCTTTTATAATAAGTGCTCTCCTCTAAAAGGCTTTCGATGCTCGCTTTTGGAATTCCTTTTGCGCGGACTCTTTTCGTTCTCACCCATCGCAGAACAAAAAAGGGGGGTGAAAAAGGACGAATGCGTTTTTCACCCCTCTCAACATCTTCAGTCATAGAGCTGCCAGTCGCGCGCAATTGTCGGCGCTGGCTTTCCAGTAAACGTCCACAGCCCCCACGGTTTTGTGCGGAAGCCTGCCGTAGCTGTTGGATTCCATTTGCTTGCAGCCGTGTTATTGCCCGAGTCGTGGAGCCGGCATACCTGCACAGACCAGACATCATTGTTTGCCGGTGGCAGGTTAAAATACTCCGTGTTCACGAGAGCAACATCGAAAACACTCCACGGAATAGCTATTTCCGCAGCATAGCCGGCAGGCGAGGCGACTGGAACCATAGCAACCTCAATGGCAACTCCCGATGCCCAACTTGTGGGTGGGAAAGGAAAGTCTGTGTTCCCTGCCGCAACCCACTTAAACGCGATTGGTGGGTTAGCAAATTGTCCACTCGCATTCGTCTGGGGATACACAACAAGTTGATACTTGTGTGTGGGGTTTGCCTCTGTATTTCGGGAGGAAATCGGGTCGATGAAAATCTCGAAATCGTCTTTGCTGAAAGTCAGTGTCTGATTGTTTGTCGTGAGATTCGCATCAAAGACTGGGGAAAGATCCTGTGTTTGCAGGTAAATGTAGAGCTTCGCATCATCCCAGACGGCCTGAAATGTCGTCTGCTGCGTCGAGAGGGTCCCCGGTATCCCCGTATCGTGACCAACGAAGTCACCGCCTCCCACACTCGCTGCTTGCCAAGCGCTCTCGCTCGCTGAACCATCGATGGTAATCGTCTGAGTCGTATAGGGAACTGTGTAGTTTTTTCCCACTGCACCTGCAGCCAGACCGGCGAGCAACATGACGAGGACACGTCGTTTCATCCAATTCACCTCCTTTCTCAAGCGTCAGATGGAGAATCCTTGGACCGCATCTTACCTTAGAGCAGAAGTGGGAAGTCTCGTCAACACTAAATGAAAAACGAAACCAATCCGCTTGCCGCGTGCGTTTATATCTGATACTACAGGACTTACGCGTACTAGCTCTTTGAGGCGTGCTAGACTTTTACATGCCATCCGCCTGTGAAAAACAACGCCTTTTAGCATAGGTATACGTCTTGTCGGCTCTCGGGGAGCCCCCACCCGACAGACCAGCTGCTAGCATATCTGGGATGATTTCATTCTCCTCGGAAGAGGCAGTTCCTGCACGCGACTTGCAGGAGTACACTACATTTTCTTCATGACAGCATCCACCACTGCAAGCGACCGGCGGGCATTTTTCACGTTGTGAGTGCGCACGATAGATGCCCCGTGGAGAACGGCTATGACCTGGGCCGCAATTGTTGCTTCTTCTCGCTCGCTCACGTCGGCTCCGCCGAGGAGAGCGCCCAAAAAGCTTTTGCGCGAGATACCCACACATATCGGACGCTGCAGAAGGCGAAGATACTCCAAACCAGCGAGAAGCTGGACATTGTGGTCGACCGTTTTGCCGAAACCGAACCCTGGATCGATGGCGATGGTTTCTTCGGGCACCCCCAGCGAGAGAGCTGCATCCATGCATTCTCGTAGCTCGTGTTTGACATCTACGACCACATCTCGATACGTCGGAGACTGCTGCATCGTCTCTGGCGTTCCTTGCATGTGCATAAGGATGAGGCCAGCATTGTAGCGCACAACCAAGTTGCCCGTCTCAGGAGAAAACCGCAGAGCATAGATGTCATTGATGATATCTGCCCCGCAGTCGAGCACCTGTTCCACAACGGGCGCCTTGTACGTGTCGACTGAAATGAGAACATCGGGTGATTCTTTGCGAAGAAGCTCCACAACGGGTTTGACGCGTCGTAGCTCTTCCTCGACACTTACCGGTCCCGCACGCCCAGGGCGGGAACTCTCTCCCCCCACATCGATAATGTCTGCTCCCTCTTCGATCATCCGCAATGCCGCATCTACCGCTTGCCGGGGATTTGCATAGCTTCCACCATCGGAGAAGCTGTCGGGAGTGACATTGAGAATACCCATGACGAGGGTACGCTCAGATGGAAGCACTCTTTTCCCTCTTACGACCCAAGGCCAGGCATTCACGGCTTCTTCTCTCCTGTGGGAGCTGTCGGCAACTCTTTCGGAAGAATCCATGGGGGATCATACATCCACCAACGTCTGTTCTGGACCTCTTCCAGACGACCGAAGTAGTAATAGGCCGCCAGTTTGTTTTCTTCTCGCAGCAACCTGTATGCGGGATCAAAGTCCATAAGGTAGTAAAACCACTCGCGGGCGCGCTCGAAATTGCCTGCCATGTGATAGGCAAAGAAGAGAGAATAGATGCTATTGCTGACCATTGGGTGATTTGGGTACCGTTTTGCGAAAGCACGGAGCATTTTAACGCCGTCTTCGAGCTGCTTGGGGTCGAGGCTGATTGATGTACCCGCAACATAAGCACACATTGGCGCATAAGGAGACTGCGGATATTGCTCGGCGACCTTCACGAAACGGTCAATCACGTCGCGCTCGTCAGTGGCTTGCTTTTGGAGCGCGAGGGCATATTTCTTCCCATCGATGAGGTGGAACGCCTCGAGATCCTTCCCCTGTGGCTGTCGAACCGTGATTTTGGTGGGAGGCAATTCTGTAAAGGTTTTCGTCTGATCGCGCATTATCTGGTGCCACAGCTTGCCGGAGATGACGTACTCGCCTGGTTTATCGAAAAGGTACCCTGTGGGAGACTTGCGCTCATAAATGATAGGCAATTCGAAATGGGTGAACGCGTCCTTCTTGTTCCCTATCTCGACTGTTGCAAACACGGCCGGCTCTTCGTGCGCACTGTACCGGTAGGCAAGGTCTTTCGGGGGTTGAACGTAGAGCTCTATGTCGCCGCCTTCCGGAAAATGAAGTGCAGAGATAAAATTGCCAACAACAAGTGGAGCATCCTTGTTGGTTACGCGGATTTTCAGGAAGAGCGGCTCGCCGACGAGAAGTTCGGTTTTGTCGAGTTCCACCACCACTTCGACACCGTTGATGAGCGAGACACCCTGGCGCGCCCACGCAGGGCACCACAAAAGCATCACGTACATGCACATCCAACAAACTTGCTGAAAACGTCGCGCACTTTTTCGACTCATAAGACTCTTCACTCCCTTGTCTCGCTCTCAATCGTAGAACTCGCGTTAGCTTCAGCGCTCTTATCCACCATGGTCAGACCTTCTTGAGGAGGCATTTGTGCAGCAAATGCTCGCCAGAGCCAGATTCGGACCAACGCAAGCATCAGTCCGACACACACAAAAATACTCGCATTGAGAATCAACGCATAAAGGCTGTCGAGTCCGAAGGCATCCATAATTGCGTTATAGATATTCCAGAGGCCGTAGACGAGTGGCCCAGCAATCAACCAGAGCCACAAGTCCGGCCGATTGCGCTCGACAAAGGAACGGCCTCGCCCCCAGCGAACAACAAGCGCCACAGCGAGAGGTCCCAGTACCGCGAGAGCTGCAAGCGTATAATCTACGGCGTGCGTCCGTTCCAGGTATTCGAAAAAACTCTCTTCCATCAGTTCTGCCTCACGGGTTGCAGCAAAATGGCGCGAAAGCACCAACACCTTTTCTTGCTATTTGTATTCTAGTGTGACGAAAAGTCTCATCTGAAAGCAAGAATGCACTCAACCTCCAAATTTGACTACAGTCGGCGCACGCGAATTCTCAACGGGGTCGTGACGCTTCTCTACTTTCTCATCCTCTGTCTTGTGCTCTACGAGCTCGACCGACAACACTATACGGGTGAAAAGGAAGCGCTCATCCGGGAACACTTTCGCGAAATTTTTGATCTCCCTGATTCCTTAGCAGAACAGGCGGGAGAAGTTCTCTTCAGCACATCGCCGATAGCTCGCAAAGTTGCTGCAGAGCGATTGCGTGAGCAAATGAGAGCGATTGTTGAGGGCCCAAGCAGTATTTTTTCTTTCGAACTTCTCGACGCCAACCGCCAAGTTGTGGAAGGTCTTCGCGTAGTGGATCCCGAGAAACCCAAACGACTGAACAACTGGCGAAATAGTCTTTTTTTGCGCAACTTTGAACGCATCACCGATTTGGGAGTAAAGCGCGAGCGCGGAACAGCTGCAGGGCGTTTGGTGGCACGCTACACAACGCCAGCTAATTATGCTCCTATCGAAGAGCTCACTCGACGCTATTGGCTCATTGTTGCCTGGCTCGTCGGCGTTTGGCTCGTCGGCTACTATTTTCTCTACCGCTACATCTTGCGCCCAATGTATAATGTTACATCTTATCTACAAGCTTCCCAGGCATCAGCCCCGCGCCTCATTGCCAAACCATCAGCGGGCCTGGAATCTGCCTACAACGCGATGGCTCTCAAAGCGCTCCTCCAACAGCTCAACGAGGCTATGAGTGAGCTCTTGCGCAGCAATCTCAGTTCACTCGAGAAACCGCTCTCGGACGCTACCGAATTCATCCGGGACAGTCTTTATCTGGAATGGGTCTGTTTACAAGAATATACGGTTCAGGACGGTGAGCTTCTTTTGCGGTGGGAAGTACAGCGCGCTTCTCGCGGGAGAAGCGACCTGCCTCGGACCACTCTGTTGCCCCCAATGCCAGCAGAAGAAGTCTTCCGCACAGAGTCGGATGGATCATTTTTCTTCTGCGCTCCGTTGGGCGCAAACATCCTTGTCTTTCGCGGCCGCCTTGCCGAACCCACATCGAACTCTCGATTACGGTTTCAGGGGATCCATTTAGCTGCCACAACCATTCTCCGCGGCCTCGTGGCTCACAACGCATTGCGCCAACTGATCTCAGAAGAAAGAAGCCAAGCAAACATTTCTTTGGCACGAAGTTTGGGACATGACCTGACGAACATTCTGTCCTCTGTGAAGCTGGATATAAGTTCTCTCCTTCAAATTACTCGGCGCCATCCTGAGGAAATCTCGCCCGAGGAATGGTCGATTTTAAGAGATTGCATCGAAAACATTGAGAACACCGCACGTCTTGCACAGGAGATTGTCGATCTTTACAGGTCCTTCAGCTACATCAAACACCCCGAGTACGTCCGCTACAACCTCAACAAGCTTCTCGAGGAATTCATTAACGTTTATAAGCCGACCACTTCCCTTCGTGTGGAATTTGTCCAAGAACTTTCGCAGGACATGCCCGATCCCATTATCGAGCGACGACTGCTGAAACTCGCGTTATTTAACGTGGTAACCAATGCGATGGATGCTTTCCGATCCAATCGCGATAATTTGTCTGACGTTCAACCGAGAATTATTCTTCGCACTCGCTACTCCGCTGCCTCGAACACTCATACAATCGAAATCGAGGACAACGGGCCTGGTATTCGCGATGCCAGGGGGAAACTTCTAGGGCGCGGAGAAATTGATGTGATTTTTCAGTTCGGTTATTCAACAAAGTCCGAGCTTTCTGAGGGGTTCGGACTTTACTGGGTGCGAACGATCATCGAGCGTTTTCACTACGGCAAAGTGATGGCCATGAATCTTCCCGAGGGTGGAGCAAAGTTCATTCTGGAAATCCGCTCTATGGAAAGTCAGGAAGCCCGGATTAAGGACTAACGTGCTTTCCCCGTGCCATTGAACAACATTTCATCGATGGGTTTCGCACGTTTCGTTGCCGTGCACATTCCCTCGCGAACGGAAATTGTAAGCTGGGGCTGGAGCACAAGCGGCTCTCCCTCAAACGAGTACACCTTGGTCTCGTGCTGTGCAAGGGAATCGATACAAACTATTTTTCTCACAGGCGGATTCGTCGGCAAATGCTTCTCAGGCATGCGCTCGATCGACAATTCCCACTCATGGTGTATGGCGTCGTAATCCAGGAGCCCGTGAAACGAGGGGGTGTACACAGGCATCACCACATGCTCTCCCATATCATATGGAAGATGAGGAAGCACGAAGAGAGTCTCCTCTGCGTAGCTATAATGTGTTCCGTGGAGAGCATCGAGAACCGACCACATTGAGCCGGCAAGTGCGGACAATGGAGAGGCCCATGGCTTCACGGCGCAATTTTCGAGCCCCAGACATCCAGCCCAGAGATTGCCGCGCCGCTGAGCAAGTTCTTCGCTCTTTTCGCGGACTATTTCGTAGCCGCTGTTGGGAAATCCCGAATAAATGGCCTCAGCTCCTAGCCACGTACTGAAGAGATATTCTTCCGGCAAGAGATCTCTCTCGGACAATCCCTCTTGCTGCGATTCACTGCGAGTAGAGAGTGTCTTTCCGCACACCTCGTGCAAACACTGGCGGAGCTTCTCTGTGAGTATGTCTTCACCGGTCAGGTAGCGCAATTGCCAATCTCCAGCCAGCGCAAAACAGAGTCCGCGAGAAAGATTCTCTCGCGAGGAACTCTCTTCTTCGAGAAGTCGAGAATAAGAAAGCTCTGCTTTTCTTCGAATTGCATTCAGATCTGATTCGTACGAAGAAGAAACTCTGTCCTGCTCCACGATGTGTGCAATTTTCGCTGCAGCCCGCAGTGTAGCTGCTCGATGGATAAAGCGATACGGAGCCATTTTTTCCGAAACAATGCCGGAGAGCACACCACATGTGGTGTGCGACGATATGATTTCGTCTCCGCGCTCCCATTCCAGTGGCCTCTCGAGGTTCTGCCGCAGAAGCTTCCACGATTCCTTTACGACGCTCGGCTCGCGCGTCTGAATCCATTGCGAAAGGCTGTGGGTCGCCAGGGCAGTCAGTGTTTCTTCGCTGGGTCTGGTATACTCGGCATCCATAATACGGGGAGTTCTGGCACTAGTTTTTCCTTCGCTAGGATCGGGCGAATAAAGCTGCTCAAGCGCGAGAAGAATCGACGCATCGAGTTCTGGATAGAAGGAGCGTAACCATGCGCTTGCGGGCGAAACGAGAGCCGGACATAAAGGCGCCCACCTCCCACCATTTACCGATTCGAGCAAGAAGAGACTGTCATCACGCAATAAGACAGAGCTAGCCACGCTGCGTTCCGCAGCGAGCATGAGTACGTGGCTAAACCACCATGGCAAATCCGACTGAAGAATTTCGTCGCGCCACTTCGTAGTTGCCTTTTCGAACTGTGCGAAACGTTCGGCAGCGTAGATAGCAACTCCCACGCTGGAGCTAAAATGATCTACGTAAGCGTGGTAAAATATCGTGCCCGTTTTTTCTTCCACTATACGTGGACAAAACCACGAGATAAGAAAAGGAATGCGGCGGGTCTCGCGCGGCGCAAGATTAAAGGCAGAACATATTACCACAGCACTCTGTCCGTTTTTCGCCTGCGCAGTTCCCCATGCAGAGGGATTTGGTGGCGTCTTCGCTATCCTTCCTGATTGGATGAAGTCCTGCCACCACGGAATCGTTGGCGAAGTCGGGTCCCAGTGAAGAAGTCGCGTGACAACGGTTCCTGTTGCGGTAGTTCCAATAAACGAATCACCGAGAAAAGTGGCTCTCCGACCAACGGGAGGCTCGACGGAAGTAAGGTGAATCCCTCGGAGAAGTCCCGAGCCTGCATCGTTGTGAGCTAGCGTGGGGGACACGTCGAACGTATCTTCGGGATTTCCTCCGCTTCCTCGCCCCGTAAGATCCTCCCACGACATAGCCACAGCAGAGGAGACTGGAAACTTGTTGGGGTTTACCACTTCCACAACGACAAACACCACCGGCAACGATGAGCTGAAAAGGTCGTATGGGACTATCGGAGAAAACGCTTGGACTCGCACATCGAGAGGAAACTCGGCATCCGCAAAATCCATTTCCACTATGGGGAAAGTAGCTCTATAAGTGCACTCCTTCATGAGTTTCGCATTTTGATAGCCCGGATGGTTGCCGCCGATGCGAAGAATACGAGCGTCGCCTTTGTGCGACTGGTACTTTGCTCTTACTGCAATGAACGTACCGGGAACCAGAGGCACCGCTTGGGGCCAAGAGTTATTGATCGTAAAGTTCCCGAACATACCGTCGGGGAAAATTTCAAAAGTTCCCGTTCCCACTCCGCCTAAAGGCATTCCGCAATGAGGAACACGGTATCCCTCCCGCGCCCGGATGACACCCGATGCGGGATCACACGGAGCTGGTTCAGGCGGTGCGAGCAGCTGAGAAGCTCCCGGTCCTATAACTATCTCCTGTCCAAGTCCCTCGATACGTACGAAATTAACGAAGGCGTCGCCTTGGATCCCATGAAATCGAATTTCGAGTTGTCGCGGAGAGATAACTTTTACTGTCTTGAGCAATGCTTTGCGCACTCCCCCGGCTTCTCGTGCAACGTCGAGTTCTTTCAGAACCGGTGCGCCGTTGAGTTCCACGGTGAAGAGACGAGGACGAGAGAGTGTCTCAGAGGGTTCCGCAAATCCAAAGTTAATAGTGAGTGGACGACCTTCGGGCAGATTCTTAATCACGTAGCGAAAATCAGGACCATGGCGTACTCTTTGGTATAAAGCAAGAGCGTCTGGCGGAGCAGATAAGACAGGCACGGGGATCGAGTACACTCTGCTCTCGCCAAGGATCTGAAGTTCGACTTGTTCTGGCTGCCGCTGTTTTGGAGTTGTTCTGGCTGCGACGCTCACCCCCGCGGTCATTCCAGCCAGACACACAAACAAAAGAACTCTGCAATACCACGTCGCCAATTTCATCCTGCGCATGCTGGGGGGAGCAAACAATCCATGAGGTCTATTCGTCTGGGTTTTCGGGCTCTTCTTCCTCTCCAAGATCCTCGTCGGACTCAAAGACATCCTCTTCCTCCTCGTTCTGCTCGACAACACGCCCCACTTCATCGAGCACTTGCTGAGCGACAAAAATTGGAGTACGGCATTTCATCGCCAGAACGATGGCGTCGCTTGGACGAGAATCGATCCTGACAACCTCACCTGTTGGGCGTTGGAGCTCAAGTGCTCCGTAGAAAGTGTCTTCCTCAAGTTTTACGACGAGAACTCGGAGGAGGTGGACCTGCAGCCCCTCGAGGATGTTGAGGATAAGATCGTGGGTGAGGGGACGTGGAAAACGCTTTCCGCGAACAGCCGCATCCAAAGCTTGTGCTTCGGGGAGTCCTATGTAGATAGGGAAACTTTTCTCTCCTTGCTTTTCGCCAAGCACGATCATCTGGGGTCTGAGAGCATCTTCGGAAAGGTGAATTTCCCGAAGCTCCATTTCCACGAAGTTCTCAGCCATAGGTCTCCCCTTTCCTTGATATATTCAGCGTTACATGAGCGTCATATGTCGTTTCAGCTCATCGAGTTTTCTCGCGTAGAGGAAAGCTGCTTCGCGCGTAATACGACCTCGCTTAAACAGCTCTGCAATCGAACGATCCATCGTCTGCATGCCTAAAGCGCCACCCGCTTCGATCTGCGTGTACAATTGGTGTGTTTTGGCTTCGCGTATAAGATTTCGTATTCCATCCGTGCACACCATGACCTCGCATGCCAATTCTCTCCCACGCCCCGAAGCCGAGGGGAGAAGAGCTTGACAGATAACGCCTTCGAGAACCCCGGCAAGCTGAATGCGAACCTGCTCTTGCTGGTGAGGAGGGAACACATCGATAATACGGTCAATGGTTTGGGGAACATCATTCGTGTGAAGGGTCGAGAAAACGAGGTGACCGGTTTCGGCAGCCGTCAACGCAGCCGCTATTGTCTCCAGGTCTCGCATTTCTCCCACCATTATCACGTCGGGATCTTGGCGCAGAACGTATTTCAAAGCGTTAGCGAAAGAAAGGGTATCTTCTCCCACTTCACGTTGTTCAACGAGTGCCTTCTTGTGCTGATGGAGGTACTCGATCGGGTCCTCGATCGTGATGATATGGCATTCGCGTTCGCTATTGATAAGGTCGATAAGGGCAGCGAGGGTTGTCGATTTCCCAGAACCCGTAGGTCCAGTGATGAGAACCAATCCAGCTGGCCGCCGTGCAAAACGCTCACAAACCTTCACTGGGAGATGCAGTTCGTCAAAAGATCTAATGGCAGCCGAAATAACCCGAAACGCCGCAGCGACACTTCCACGCTGCAAGTGGACATTCACGCGAAAACGGCTGATATTGGATATACTCAGTGAGAAATCCAGCTCGCGATTTTCTTCGAACCGAAGTTTCTGAGCATCCGTGAGAATGCCATAGACAAGCCGGCGGGTATCAGCCGCTGTAAGCGGAGGTCCCTCCAGATTTCGCAGCTTTCCATGCACACGCACCACGGGAGGCCGCCCGACCGCGAGATGAAGATCTGATGCGTCAAGCTCCACCGTTTGATGCAGAAGATCTGCTATTTCCACCTATTTTTCTCCCCTTCTCACGTACTTAATTGGCATCGCATTTATAATTACCCTGAACCTTTTTGCCTCGTCAAACGGAGAATCTCAACTGCGCAAGGATATTACCGGCCTAAATTTCCAATACTACTGGGAGGATATACGGGAATCTACCTGTTTCGTTCTTGATGAAGCGTTTGAGTCGCGATCGGACCTTTTCCTTCACGACTGTCCATTCCTCTTTCTCTTCGCGAGCACATTCCTCAAAAGAACTTCGAACGACATCAGCACACCGTTTGAAGAATGCCTCATTTTCCTCTTCGCGCAAGAAGCCACGAGAAACGATATCTGGTCCAGCCACGAGATTGCCCGACGACTTTTCTACGACAAGCACAGGCAACACCATGCCATCTTCGCTCAGGCGGCGTCGATCGCGAAGAACTACTTCGTCAAAGCTTCCCACGTCAAAGCCATCGACGAGGATTCTGCTCACGGGAATCCTTTCAGCTCGCGCGACGCCATCAGCGTCCACTTCGAGAACGTCGCCATTTTGCAAAAGAAAGACTTTCTCCGGATCTATACCCATTTCGACTGCCAGGTGCTTGTGCTGCACAAGGTGTCGGAATTCTCCATGAATGGGGATTACATAGCGAGGCTTGCACAGAGCGATAAGGGTGCGCATATCCTCCCTGTACGCATGACCCGAAACATGGACGTTCGCGATGCTCTCGTAGAAAACCTCTGCTCCGCGCCGATAGAGATGGTTAATAACGTGGTAGATAGCCTTCTCGTTGCCAGGAATAATTCGCGAGGAGAGAATCACAACGTCTCCCTGTTTTAGCTTTACCTCTCGGTGCTCGTCGAGAGCAATGCGGCTCAAGGCGCTGAGCGGTTCTCCTTGACTGCCAGTGGTAAGGAAAACGCGTCTTTCAGGGGAAACACGCTTTACTTCAGAAAGATCAAGGATCAGGTCTGAGGGGCATTCGAGGATGCCGAGCTCTCGCGCAATTGCCACATTTCTACTCATGTTGAGGCCGGTGACGAAAACCTTCTTCTTGTATCGCTGAGCAAGCTCGAGCACAATTTGCATGCGGTGGAGAGCGCTGGCAAAGCAGGAAAAGACTATTGAGCGAGGAGCAGAAGCAAAAATCTCGTCAAGTGGTTCGATAAGGGTACGTTCTGAAGGGGTGCATCCATCTCTTTCCACATTCGTTGAATCAGCCAACAGCGCGATGACACCACGTTCGCCAAGACACGCAAAAGTGTGAAAGTCGAACCCAGCTCCTCTGACGGGGGTCGTATCGATCTTATAGTCACTCGTGTGAATGATCGTCCCAAAAGGTAGGTGAATCGCAAGGGCTAAACTCTCGGGAACGCTGTGCGTCACATGGATAAATTCGATGTCTACTGGCCCAAGCGATATTTTCTCTCCTCCCGACACCTCGATGAACCGAGGAGGTTCTTCCAAGTCGAACTCTGCCAGGCGATCACGCATCATCGCGCAGACGAGGCGCGGCGCAATAACGGGAACAGAGAATCGTTGGAGGAAGTAAGGCAACGCGCCCATGTGGTCATCGTGTGCATGGGTCACAATGATGCCTTGCAGTTGGTTGCGGCGTTGCTCGAGATAGGTGAGGTCGGGAATGACAAGGTCGATACCGAGGAGATCGTCGTCCGGAAAGGTATGGCCGCAGTCTACCACAAAGACGGTGTCGCCAAACTCGTACACCATCATATTCATACCGACTTCTCCCAATCCACCGAGAGGGAGAATACGAAGCTTTGGGCCGCGTGCCCACGAGCTGGAAGCGGGTTCTGGATACGTCTTTTCTTTTACACTGGTTCGTGGCAAAACAAAACCTCAGGATACCGATTTCATTGGCAGAGTCGGAACGGGGAAGGCGCTTTTCAAGCTTTTTCACGGCAAGAAGACACTGTGGAGCTGAAGAGACGACTCTTCTCTTGGTATTGCACAATGAGAAGATAGCCGTGAGCGAGGCTTGCGGGAAATAAATTGCGAGGGCTGCCAGATATGAGAAGCTGATACGTCATAGAAGTGGACGCGATCTGCCCCAAAGTCTCTTGCGTGCTCATCAGAGTGAAAAGCAAGAAGACGAAACCTCTCACGTCTGGCCAGATTTCCTCAAACCTTCCCGCGTAGTCTTTCCTCTCGTGCAGCATTCGATAAAATAATAAGGCGATAGCAGAATTTATGCTATTCGCCAACTTTTTGTGGGGTCCGCATGCGGGTACACGAGTTAGCGAAAGCGACAGGTTTGCAAAGTAAGGAAATTCTTGCGATTGCAAAGAAACATCGCCTGGGCATCAAACAGAGCCCTCAGGCGAGCATTGAGGATAAAATTTGCAAGAAGCTCCTTCCTTATATAGAGGCGTACAAAAAAGAACGCGAAGAGAAGGAAAAAGAGGAAAAGCGCCGCAAAGAAGAAGAGTTGAAACGCAAGGAGGAGGAGCGCAGACGCGAACTCGAGGAACTCCGCAGGAAGAAGGAAGAGGAAGAGCGCAAGCGGCGTGAGGAAGAGGAACGCAAGCGACGCGAAGAAGAAGAACGCAGGAGAAGAGAGGAAGAAGAACGCCGTCGACGCGAGGAGGAAGAACGCAAGCAGCGCGAAGAAGAAGAACGTCGACGTCGTGAAGAAGAACAACGGCGCAAGGAAGAAGAAAAAGCAAAAAAAGCTGCATTGGCTGCAGCGGAGCGATCGCAACAGATTTCCCCGCAAGAGCGGCCGAAACATCCACATCCGCAAAAAACACACGCTCCTGCACACCACAAAGAAGCCCGAAAGCAACCGGCCCCGTCGAAGCCTGCACCTGAGTTAGCCCCTGAGGTAGTGCAGAATCTTCTCCGCGTTATGCCAACAGTCACACCTCGACGGCGGGCGGGAGAAGGGGGAAAATCTGATCGAACAGGCAAATCACCTGACAAGAGACGGGCTGACAAACCACGTCCCACAAAGATTTTCGAACTCGAAGAAGAAATCACGACAAGCCGTCCCCCATCGAAACGTGGCGGCAAAATCGCACCAGCACCGGTTATTGAGGCCCCCCAGCCCAAACCCGTCGCGCCACCACAGCCAAAAGCCAAGAAAATCAGCGTCGACAGCGTGCTGACCGTGGGGCAATTTGCTGAGAAACTCGGTATTCCCGCAGCCGAAGTCATACGGAAAATACTTCTTCTGGGAGAACGTTTGACTCTCACTCAGGACATGACTCCCGAATTGATGGAGCTGCTGGCAGCTGATTTTGGCGTCGAGATCGAGTTCGTCCTCGACACGGACGAATACGACATCGCCAAGTACCTTCCGGAAGAAAAACCCGAAAACATGCGGCGGAGGCCACCTGTCGTAACAATCATGGGGCATGTGGACCACGGCAAAACGACTCTCCTCGACCGAATCCGCAAGTCGAATATCGTCGAGGGAGAATTTGGTGGGATCACGCAGCACATTGGCGCATACCATGTGAATACGCCGAAAGGGGAAATCGTTTTCCTCGATACGCCGGGGCATGAAGCTTTTACTTCGATGCGTGCGCGTGGCGCTTCGGTCACCGATATCGTTGTATTGGTCGTTGCGGCTGACGATGGATTCCAGCCCCAGACCATCGAAGCTATTCATCACGCACAGGCAGCCAAAGTTCCCATCCTCGTAGCAGTGAACAAAATAGACGTTCCGGGGGCTGATCCTCAACGCATTCGACAGGAAGCTCTTCAGCACATGCTCGTTCCTGAAGAGTTGGGCGGTGACACAATCTTCGTCGACATAAGCGCCAAACATGGGAAAAACATTGACCAGCTGCTTGAGATGCTTGCGCTCCAAGCAGAAATTCTCGATCTCAAGGCTGATCCTACGTGCAATGCTGTTGGGACCATCATTGAATCACACATAGACCCTCAGCGTGGGGCGGTAGCGACGGTTCTGGTTCAGAAGGGAACACTCCGAATTGGAGATGCTTTTGTCGTTGGCGATATCAGTGGTCGAGTACGCGCCATGATTGACGATCGTGGGCGTGCCATCAAAGAGGCAGGTCCAGCATTTCCGGCCGAAATCATTGGTCTCGACGGGTCCCCTGGTGCAGGCGAAACGTTTGTCGTGGTTCCCGACGAGCGAATCGCACGAAGTATCGCGGAAAAACGCCGAGAGCGCCGACGCCGTCAAGGTCAGCTCAAACGGACTGAGCACGTCAGCCTCGAAAAACTCCGCGACTTCATGGAGGAAGGAAAGGTTAAGGAACTCCCTATCATCCTCAAAGGAGACGTTCAAGGCTCTGTCGAGGCTATCTCTGATGCACTGCAAAAGCAGTCCTCAGAAGAAATCAAAGTGCGCATTATTCATGCAGGCGTGGGCGGAATAACAGAAAGCGACGTGAACCTGGCCGATGCCTCGGATGCTATTATCATCGGCTTCAATGTGCGACCGGATAGCTCAGCTGCCGAACTAGCAGTCCAACGAGGAGTCGAGATCAAATGCTATCGCATCATTTATGACCTCCTCAATGACATCGAGAAAGCCATGCTCGGCATGCTGGAGCCGACGTATCAAGAAAAGGTGCTTGGGCGCGCAGAGGTTCGCCAGACCTTCAAGATCGCCAAAGTCGGAACTGTGGCGGGTTGTTTTGTGCTCAAAGGCGAGATCCCACGCGATGCAAAAGTGCGGGTCATTCGGGACAATGTCATCGTTTACGAAGGCAAACTTGCCAGCCTCAAGCGATACAAAGATGATGTAAAGAGTGTCCGTGAGGGAGAGGAGTGTGGCTTGGGCATCGAAAACTTCAATGATATCAAAGAAGGTGATATCATCGAAGCTTACAGGTTGGAGGAAATTGCTCCCACGCTTACCCGTACAGAAGAGGGCTCAGAATCGTAGACCCTCGGTAACCCTTTGGGAAACAAGGCAATGGGCACGTGCCCTGTCATTTTTGAGGCAGATTCTCGACGATGAGAAGAAGTGTCTCCGGAGGGGCCTGAGAAAATACCGACGGTGGCGTTCGAAGGATTTTTTCACTCAAGAACCTATAGAGACTTCCTTCTCCTGAGTTTCGGGCTGCTGCCAGATACCAGGCGGCTATTGCCAGCTCCCGCTCGCTTTTTCTTTCATCGGAACTGCGGGGCAGAGCTTCTGAAAGATTTTCAAAAAGCTCTCGTAGAGCTGAGTGAGAGGGAAGATAGGCAACTGCCGCAAGTTGGCTTACCATGTCAGGAGCCCATCGTTCTGCCCGAGTAAGTGGGCCACTTGTCGCATCGAGCGCCCATGCATAACGACCAAGATGAGGCTGCCAAAACTTATTTTCAATACCGTCGATGACATTGTTCACCATGGAAAGTGCACGGCGCGCTTGCTGACGGTTTCCTCGTGCCATGAACAAAGTATTTGCTGCCTTCAGTCCTGCCAAAACTTCCAAATTGGCGAGTAGTTCTTTTCGTGTGCGTTTCGCATCACTCCAGAAAAGGCCGTCAGAGTCTTGAAGAAGTGCTAAACTCTCCAAAGCGGACTCCGCGTACCGCAAAAAAGCTTCTTCGCCATGCGGTACGGTCGTTTTGAAATCTTTTGCAGCTGCAAGCAGTCTCAGTCGCCACGCAGCTTCTTGCCAGCTATTCGTTTCTGTTGTCTCTGTTTCCTGGGCCGACGTTTTGTTTAGGCAGAATTCAATCCACCGTAAAGCCCTTGTTTTGAGACTGGGATCTTTAAGACGCGAAGAAGTGAGCACAAGCGTGAGAGCACCGCAGTGCCCACGAGCTTTCCCATCGTTCAACTGAGAATTTGCTGCGCCTGGGAAAACGAACGCGCCAGAGTCCACCTGCTTTTGGATAAGCGCCTGCGCCACTAGTGAAAGGGTTTCCGTCGTCGTTGCAGTTCCACTGAGAGGGAAAATTGCGACAAGCCCTACGACAAGAGATGACAGCAATCTTTGTGTCCTTGTCATTCCACACCTAAAATGCATTTGTGCACCCCGCCGACATTACCTCTTCCCACCTACTGAGTACCTTGTCTACTTGTTACAATCCTTTGTGCTGCTGGAGACTTGAGCAGCAGCGGCACTGTCTGGCGTTGCGACGGCCTCGTGAATGATTTCAAGAAGTTAATGTTTCTAATATTTCAGTGAAAGTCAATGTCCGCCATATAGCAGCACTGAATTACCTCTTCATTCGGCTCCTGGGAAGGATCTTTCTGGCGCCCAGCAAATGTTCCCGCGCTCTGAATGAGATGACAGGTGCTCAGAAACGCATCCTTTTTTTCCTCGATATGGAAGGTCCTCAAAGAATGTCCGGCATTGCCAGACTGATGGGGGTTTCTCTTCCGGCTGCAACGATTGTTGTGGACAAGCTTGTTGCGGCACGGCTTGTAAAGCGTTCGGCAGACCCTGCTGACAGACGCGTTGTGAGAATTGCCCTCACGCGCAAAGGCAAGAAAGTTATCAACGAGCTGAAGAAGTTTCATGAAGACCGCTTTCGGGAAATTCTCAAAAAACTCACCGCCGAAGAACAGGTCGAACTGATTACGGCTTTCGAACGAATCTATGATCTGTTGTCTCGCATCGATAAACGATAGACTGGCCAACCAGCTTGTGGAAGGGCGTATTCCAGAGACAAAATCTGCCAACCCAGAATCTCACACCAGGAGACAGAGCGCTCACCACGAGATGCAACTATGAGATTTCGGTCATTGCCCAAAAGCATAGCTCCCTATCTGAAAGCCCACCGAGGGAAGATTCTCGGCGGCATAGTCCTACTTGGTGTAGCAAACTATTTTCAGGTGCGCGTTGCTGAAATTGTCGGCAGCGCCACCGACGTCATGAAGGCTGGAAGTGGTAACGCCACGCAGTTTGTTCATTTTGCTGCGCTTATTGTGGGATTTACCGTAGTCGTCGGCGTTTCGCGGCTGCTCATGCGTTTGTGGATCATAGGCGCATCGCGTGACATCGAATTCGCCTTCCGGAACGACATTTTTCGTAAGCTCTTGGCTCTGCCTCCCTCGTTTTATGATCAGCAACGTACGGGGGACCTCATCAGCAAAGCCACAAACGACGTGGAAGTCGTTCGTATGGTTCTTGGACCAGCCGTCTTGCAATTCAGTAATTCAGCTCTTCTTTTCCCCATTGCCGTGAGCAAAATGTTTCTGGTCGATACGTGGTTAACGCTTGCTGCGCTTGCCCCCCTTGCGACTCTGCCCCTCGCAGTAAATTACTTTGGGAACCGCATTCATACGCGGTTTCGCGCCGTCCAAGATCACTTTGCCTCTCTCAGCGCGATGGTTCAAGAAAACCTCGCAGGTATTCGCGTTGTGAAAGCATTTACTCAGGAGCATGCTCAAGAGCAGCTCTTCGAGAAATTAAACGAGGAAAACGTTCGCAAGAACATGCAGCTCGCCAAAATGCAGTCCACATTTTTTCCTGTTCTCCATCTCATTGCAGGGATTTCTGTTGTTGTCCTTCTTGCCATAGGGGCGGTGTCGGTCATTCACCATCGCATAACCGTCGGGCAGCTCGTCGAGATGTCACTCATCCAGATGATGCTCTTCTGGCCCATGATGGCTTTTGGTTGGACTGTCAGCCTGTTTCAGCGAGGCGAAGCTTCCATGGAGAGAATTAATGAAATCCTCACGCTCCCCAATGATTCCGCTCTCGACGGTGCAGGGTCTCATTCAATCAAGCGACTCGAGAGATTTAGCATCTCCATCCGGAATCTTACCTTCCGGTATAGCCCGGAACGAGAACCGGTGCTTTCCCACCTGAGTATCGAAATTCCCGAGGGCTCGTCACTAGGGATAGTTGGTCCCACAGGTTGTGGTAAGACAACCCTTGCTGCTCTCATCGCGAAGATTTATCCCGTTGATCGAGGGTTCGTGTCCATTGGCGGTCACGATCTTGTGGATATTCCGGCATCCTTGCTGCGCAGCCACCTTGGAATAGTTTTTCAAGAGCCCCTTCTTTTCAGCGATACAATCGCTCAGAACATATTGTTGGGAAAACCGGAGGCAACGCGCGAAGAGATCGTCGAGGCAGCACGCAAAGCCCATATTGCTGATGAAATCGAATCTTTCCCCGATGGTTACGACACAATGCTGGGAGAACGTGGCATCAATCTTTCCGGCGGACAAAAACAACGCGTTGCATTAGCGCGAGCTATTTTGCGTAATCCTGAAATACTCATTCTCGATGACGCGCTTTCGGCAGTCGATACAGAAACAGAAGCGCGTATCATAGACTCGCTTCGCAAAGTGCTCTCGGGACGAACGAGTATCGTTATCGCTCACCGTATCTCAGCGGTTTTGCACTGCGATCGCATCGCCGTCCTCCAAGATGGCCGACTCATTGAATATGGAACGTGTGAAGAATTGCTCCGCGACGGAGGTTTCTTTGCCACTCTCTACAGAAACCAACTTGTTGCGGAAGCCATGGAGCATAACTCCCTATGAGCTCGAGCGGAACAAACAATCGGATAGCCGACCTCCTCGTGGAAATTGATGGCATGCACTGCGCCTCGTGTGTCGCGAGAATCGAGCACGTGGTGCAAAACCTCGAGGGGGTCAAAAGCGTAAGTGTCAATCTCGCCACGCGGCGAGGACGAATCTCTTTCGACCGCGAACACACTTCCTCAAAGGAGATAATCGACCGCATCCGTGAAATTGGCTTCGACGCGCGTCCAGCGTCGACAGTATCTGCCGACAAGCTCATCTCGGAGCAGCTCGCTCGATGGCACAGACACTTTCGCAACCTTGTCGTTAGTGCCATTGTAGCTCTTCCAATCATCTTTTCGAGCATGTTCCACATTGGTTTTCCAAACGCACCAGCCATCATGTGGTTCTTGACGAGCGTAGTACTTGCTTTCACTGGCAGGGAATTTTTCGCGGGGGCATGGAAAAGGATCAAGACGGGCAGTGCTGATATGAATGTGCTGGTGGCGACTGGAGTTGGAACAGCGTATCTCTACAGCACGTTCATCACATTTGCTCCGAATCTGTGGATTCGGTTGGGCTTGCCGTTGCATACGTATTTTGAAGCCGCTGTTGTGATTTGCCTCTTCGTCTCTTTGGGTCGTCTCTTGGAAGAACGGGCCCGCTTGCAAACCGGCAATGCAGTGAGGGCACTTTTAGCTCGGGCGCCGCAAACAGTGCTTGTTATGCGAGAGGAAAAGACCCTCGAGGTTCCTCTTGAGGAAGTTG
>Ga0078972_1001900_pt1 | contig 73235 bp, 62 predicted proteins | sample YelNatPaOPGAMG01_FD_67568 | JGI IMG/M metagenome (GOLD analysis project Ga0078972, IMG submission 67568) | Hot spring thermophilic microbial communities from Obsidian Pool, Yellowstone National Park, USA - OP-RAMG-01 (SPADES assembly) (version 2) | ecosystem: Environmental > Aquatic > Thermal... | reverse complement strand
AATTATAAATGACTATTCCTCTCTTCCCTACTTTCCCTCCGCAAAGAACGGCGGGGACATACTTTTCTACACCAGATAAACTTAAATAATGGCTTCTTTCTTTTAAAATAAATGTTTATCTCCCCGCCCGTACCTATGTATGGAAGAATACGTGCCTCATTTTAATGAGCCTCTCTCCCTCCCGCCTAAATTAGGCCGGAATTGGGAAAGTGTTCGACGGTCAGCCACCTTCTTTGTTGACGACAACTTTTTCTCCTTATATACTAAGATAAAAAAAATTTGCTGAAATTATTGAAAAGATCAACGAAGTTTTAATGAGGGCTATAAATGAAGCTGGGAACTTTTGAAGTCGGGGGCAGAAAAATTTTAGGGGCGTTTATTGGTGATTGGGCCATAGATCTGTTTGCCGCTTATTGTGCTTTTTTGGCTGAAGAGGGCCAAAAAGAAGCCGAAAAAAAAGCGAGAACCGAGATTCCTAATGATATGTTGGCTTTTATTGAAAAGAGCGAGGTCTCTCTGCCCGCAGCTAATAAAGCTATCAACTTTATGCATCAAAAAAACTTTCAGGTTCCAGGGTGTGCTTATCCTACTTCTCAAATCACCTTTCGCGCTTCTCATCGCCCACCCAAAATTATCTGCACAGGGGTAAATTATGAGGATTATCGTAAACTCATCGGTATATCTTATTCTCCTGTTCCTTTAGTCTTTCTTAAATCTCCTTCGGCGGTTATTGGCCACGAAGAGACAATTTATCTTCCCCAGGGATATGGAATTTTTTATCACGAGTGGGAATTCTCTTGCGTAATTGGCAAGCGCTGCCGCTTTGTTCCTAAAGAAAAAGCTCAGGAAGTAATCTTCGGATATACAATCCTTAACGACATTACGGCCCGATCTCTGGAAGCTACCAATAGGGAATTCCAGCCTTGGGGAAAAAATATGGATACTTTTGCCCCTATGGGTCCCTGGATTGTAACTCCTGAGGAAATGCCTCCTAATCTTTATAATCTCCCGACCATAAGAAAACGCAATGGAAAAGTGGAGTGTGTTTCCAATACCGCCAACATGCGCTTGGGATTTGAAGATATTATTGAATTTGTGAGCAATTTTTGGACTTTGGAACCTGGAGATGTAATTACCACGGCGACGCCACCGGCAGGGCCTATTGAACCTGGGGACATGATCGAAGCGGAAATTGAAGGAATCGGAGTGCTGCGCAATAAAGTAGAGGGCATTCAGGTTGACCAGAAATTTGCAGCGCTAATTAAATTGCAAAATATTGTTTAAATACCCTTTCATCTTTTTGGGGTATACAAATAAATAAAAAAGAAAGGAGAATAAAGATGTATAAAAAAATCTTAGTTCCTCTGGATGGTTCTAAACTGGCCGAGTGCGTTCTGCCCCATGTCCAAACCCTCGCCCAAGGTACAAATGTCAAGGAAATAGTTTTCGTCCGAGTAGTAGAGCCCTTTTACCCGCGCGGCGATTTTGTAATGGAAGAATCACAAATTAAAAAGATGGAAGCTGCTCATAAAGAAGCCGCCAAAGATTATCTAAAAAAACTAACTGAGCAAATTAAATATAATGGCGTAAAAATTGGTTACGAAGTGCTTTATGGTTTTGTGGCAGACACTTTAGCGGATTATATATCGAAGAATCAAATTGATCTGGTCATCATCGCCACTCACGGTAGATCTGGCGTGAGTCGTTGGGTATGGGGCAGTGTCGCTGACCGGATCCTGAGATCTTCTTGTGTGCCCGTTTTAATGGTCCGGGCCCCCGGATGTGTGCCTGGCATTTAAGAAAGAACAATTTGGGCCATCTGCCCAGCATAGACCACTACATACCGGAGGAGGAAGCCACCCACGAGTACCGAGGTGGCTACTGCTCCGGAAATCCACGGGTTATGTTCCCGCAGACGCAAATCTTTTATAAAGTGGGGGACTAATTCGTAGACCTCTAAAGAAAGAGGAAATAAAATTCCCAAACCAACCACTAAGCCCCAGAAAAGAAAAGTGAACTCGCCACCCATAATAAGTTTAACTGCTTCCACCGAACTTCGAGGCGAAGAGTAGAGCCCAAATATGAAGAGCATCACCGCGATGAGGGAAAGGATCATCAGCACAAAATCTATGGAGTGTACCATAAATTTGTTGGTTTCCACTTCTTCCTGACTCATTCCTCCAAAACCTTTGATAAAACAGCCAATAAAACAGATAGAAGCCGTTCCGGTCTTTAGGGCGGAGACTAAAAAAAGCATAGGCAGCATTGGATTGTTCCAGAAAGGACGGGCCACTAATGCTCCCAAAAGGACTCCTGTATAAATACCGACGAGGAGAGAAACTGGTATGCCAGCCAAAAGTAGCCATCTGCGCAAACCATTTAAGTTATGGCGATGGAAACGCTGGAGAAAATTACTATGCTTAAGGCGGCTAAAAATTTTAATTTTTTCCAGGCGGGACAATAAAAGTTTTATTAAATCAACCAATTCAAACCTTTCGGGTAGCCAGAGGTAAAAATTGAAAAAGGAAAGAAAGGAAAATATTAAAAGGAGCCAAGAGCCTAAAGACATAACCGAATGACTCTGGAAAGTTACTAATAATTTCCAAAAAAGAGAGGGCCTTTCCAAATCATAAATGAGGCAAAAGATTCCTAAGAGCAGAGGGAAGGGAGCTATGAAAGCGCCGATACGGGTAATATTTTTATATTTTTCATGACCTAAAAAGAAGGCCAGGGAAGAAACAAAAAAAGCTCCCGCGCTTACCCCAGCCACAAAGAGATAAACAGCTACACTCCAATTCCAAAAAATAAAAATCGTTCCTTCCATATTTCGCTCCTATTTGCGCACCAAAGGCTACGAAAATCTCCGCGAGAATAAATTTTGTTGCTTAAAAAAAAGTTAGCGATCTCACCGTCCTCTGCGGTGAAAACCATTTGCTATTCGCCGCCGGCGAATAACTTTATTTTCACCCTCCCCCAATTACAGGTTTAAAATTAGGATCCACTTTTCCTAAAGAAGCATCGCGATAAAAAGCAGGAGTATTCTTGGCATAACTAAGTTCCAAAGGTTCATCCGATTTTTCTTGAATGGCGGCCATTTGCCATAATTTTTCTTGGTTTCCAGAAGGGGGAGTTTTTTCTTTTTTTGAACATCCCATAAGAATAGAGAAACCGCTTAAAGCTAAAACCCCGAAAAAAGTTTCAAGAAACGCCCGGCGATTCATAAAATTGATCTGCTCCTTCCTTTTTTTCATAACTTAAAAATAAAATTATGAGTTCAATTACCCTACCGTAAAAGGAATTAGGGCGGACTCGGTCAATCGCTGCTTTTAGCTCAGCAACCCAATCTAAATGATCGGCAATAAAAATCTTAATTTGCTGGGGAGTTGCATACCTAAAAAGAAGCGAAAGGAATTCTAATTCCAGAATTAAATGATCAGGAGTAGCTTGGAATTCCGGGGGCACATTTAGGGATAATTGCCTGTATATTTCAGCCATATGGAGAGCATAATCTCCCTGGAGCAGGCCATGGCGGTTAGCAAAAGCTAAAGAACAACTTTGGTCGGTCGTCCATTTTTTATAGGTTGATTCCACCAGAGATATTTTTTCACCTTGGATATCCGTAAAAAGAATTTCATATTCCCTGGACAGATTTAAGATAAAATCCTGTTTGGGATGGGGAAAAAAATGATAAGCAAAATCTTGTGGATAACCTCCCCACTCTGTGATTATTTCGGAGAGGAAAGACCAGATGCTCCCTTCAGCCAGCTCAGCAAAGAGTTGTTCATCAGGTGGGGAAATGAGCCGGGCCGCGAGGAGACAAAATTTTTCTTTTTCGGCGTTAGTCATTTTTAAGCCTTGCGATAATAAATGCGCGGCTTGGTGTTTAGAGTCACTTTATATTGTTTGAGCTGCCGGCGATTCTTGGCCAGGTAAAGGGATATTTCACTTTGCGGATCATCTAAATCTCCAAACAAACGCACCCCAGTCATGCAGGTGGTAACGCATGCCGGCTTTTCTCCTTTCTCGATAAATTCTATACAGAACCGGCATTTATCGATGTAACCTTCTTTCTTGATTATGCGCACATGGTAAGGGCAAGCAGCGATACAATACTTGCAACCAATACAATCCTTTTCCTTAACTAAAACCACGCCATCTGGGCGTTTATAGGAGGCACCTGTGGGACAGACTGAAACACAAGGAGGATTATCACAGTGTTGACACTGAACGGGCAAAAATTCTCGAGTATAATTAGGAAAAGTCCCGTATTCTCTCTCTTCGAGATGATTATAAGCTTCGTTGGGTCGCAAGTTATTCTGGTTCTGGCAAGCTACCCGACAAGCAAAGCAACCTACGCATTTAGTTTCGTCGATGATCATTCCGTAGCGGGGCATCTATCTTTCCTTATACCTTGGTCACCTGCACAATTATTTCTGAAGACATGGCGTGGCCCACAGTGGGGTCGAAAAGCGTTGGTAAAAAATCATTATAAGATAAACCTTGATCATAAGCCGTGGTTAAATACTTAGAAAAATTTCCATATCCACTGGGTAACCAAACACATGAAGGATGAATACCTTCCGTTAATTTTACCCGAATTTTTCCTTCCCCTACTATTGATTTAATTTGCACCCAGTCTCCATCGCGTAAGCCCAACTGCTCCCCCCTTTGGCGATTCATCCATAAACGAATTAAATCATAACGGTGGCTAATTTCCATAAGATAAGGCTGGTTAGCCGTCATGGCATGGGTATGAAAAGCCTGCTTTCCGTGGAGCAAACGGAAAGAATGGGGATCTTGGGGATCAGGAGAAACTAAAGGTTCTTGCCAACGGGGGAGCGGAGGAAATCCTAATTTTTCTAAGGTTGCCGAATATATTTCTACTTTCCCCGAGGCAGTTTCTAATTTAGTAAATCCTTCCTGCCATGGCTCACCAACGGGAAGAACTCCTTTGGCTTTTAATTCATTGAGAGAAACACCCAATGGCTTAAGGCGCAGTTCATTAGCTTCTTTGAGATCAAAATTAAAATATTTCCCAACTCCTAAGTGATGGGCTAATTCAATGATAATTTGCATACCTGGTCGTGTGTCAAATAAAGGCTTAATTACTTGCTGCTGAATAGAAACCTGCGCTATTTTTCCGCTATGTCTTGTGTCTACCGCTTCGTCCTTTTCCAAATAAAAAGATTCCGGAAGCACATAATGCGCGATGGAAGCTGTCTCGGATAGGACCGTATCGATGACCACTAAAAGCTCTAATTTTTTATAGCCAGCAATTACTCTTTTGGGATTAGGATTGGTGCGCAGGGGATTATTATGATATACAAATCCCGCCTTCAATATGCCCCGCAGAGCTAATTCGGGGATAGCATGAGCAATCCCATCGCCGTAAGCCCCGAGGGGGTACCTCCCAGGTATGCCAGTTCCATCGGCTTTGGGACTTTGGGGACCCGGAGGAACAGGATGCTGGGGTTGCAGCTCGCCCAGTTGCGCGGTTTGGGGAAAATAAATGCCGCCTTCCCGGTTAATGTTCCCTAAAAGGGCATTGACAATCGCCAAGGCCCTGGCCGTCTGAAAACTATTCAGATATTGGGAACCGAAGGCGCCATGGTATCCCCGATGAAGTAACACTTTAGGCTTCAAAGCAGCTATTTCCCGAGTAATTCGAACAATAGTATGGGCGGGCACTTCACACACTTTTTCCGCCCACTCTGGAGGATAATTGACCATCTCATCATCTAATTGATCAAAACCAATTGTCTTCTTTTCTACAAATTCTCGATCATACAATTCTTCTTTAATCAGGACATTGATCATGGCCAGAAGGAAGGCCAAATCGGTCCCAGGTTTAATTGGTATCCATTCATCAGCAATGATGGCAGTTTCACTATGTCGAGGGTCGATGACTACTATTTTGGCGCCTTTGCTCTTAGCTTTCACTAAGTCCGCCACCTGGCCTAAGTCAATTCCACCGGCTGGATTACGGCCAATTATGATAATATATCGTGAATTAGCCAAATCATTCGCCGGCAGCTTGCCCACAGTATAATGCCAACCGGCATTACGAGCTGTATAACAAGTGGAACCATGAGTAAAATAGTGGGGGCTTCCTAAGGAATGCATAAGGCGCAGAGCATAAGCGTGATTGGGCTGAGGATAATTAATCCAGAAGATAGATTCGGGTCCATGATCCATAAGGATAAGGTTGATCTTTTGAGCGATCTCTTTGTAAGCCTGCTCCCAGGAAATCGGTTGGAAACGGCCGCTCACTTTTTTTAAAGGCCCGCGGATTCGATCAGGATTGTATAAATCGTGGATATAGCCGTGGCCTTTAGGGCAAATATATCCCTGATTCCCATTAGCTTCTGGATTCCCTTCGATCTTCCAAAGACGATTGTTTTTCACATAAGCAAAGATAGCACATCTATTGCCACATCCATTGCAAAGAGTGGGTATTTTTGAAATGGGAGCGTCGGCCTGTCTTGGAGACCAACTTTTAAAACTTAAAAGATGGTCACTGAGAGCCAAAGAAGGCCAGGCCAGAGTAGTCGCTTTTAAGAAATTTCTACGAGTGATCATGGATTTATAAGAGCTCCTCGCCCCTTCCTTACCTAAGGAGAGGCGAGGAAACAAAAACCTACCGTTCTACAGGATAGCCAGCTTTAATCCAGTCCTCATAAGAGGCATTCATTAATATGGCGTTTTTATAGCCTAAATCATTCAGAGTCTTTGTGGCTAGAGCGGAGCGGGCTGCCGTCTTACAATAAACAACGATCTTGGCATTTTGATCGGTAATTTTATTAAAGACTACAAACTCTAAAGTGCCGCGAGAAATGTTCATTGCTCCAGGAAGATGCCCAGCAGCGAATTCTTGGGGATCACGAACATCAAGCAGGATTATTTTCTCTTTTTTATCAATCATGGCCTTTACATCTGCGGCCGAAACCTTTTGAACAGAGGCTTTAGCTTTAGCCACCATATCCATCACTATCGGAGGGAGACCTGCCGGAGCAGTTTGTTGGGCCTGAGCCAAACCGCTTAAGGCAAAGACTAAAGTAATCGTTACCATACAGGCAATTAACTTCTTCATTTTTTTCTCCTTTTCTCTTTTTTTATTTTTTCCAAAGGTTAATCTTTTATTAAACCTATGGCTTCTTCTAATTCCTTTAAGTCAAAGGGCTTTTTTAGATAACCCTTAATACCAGCTTGCCCAACTTCTTGCTTAGTTGTTTCTTCATGCTGCCCACTCATCAAAATAGTAATTATTTCTGGTTTTTGGCAGATAAACTCCGGCAAAATATCTAAACCTCGGCCATCAGGCAGATAATCTGCACAGAGAACCAAATCAAAAGAGTAGACCTTCCATAAGTCTAATCCATCTTTTTTGGTTTGCGCTTGGTATACCTCAAAGTTCTTTTGCTTCTCCAAAAAATGGGACAGAGAAGATAGTAAAGTTTTTTCGCGTTCTATTATTAAAACTTTCATTTTCGATAAGGAGGCGAAGCAAATCTCGCGCCGTTTTTTGAATAATAAATATTAAATGTTCCCTCGACGAGAAATTTTATTTAAAAATTAAAGAGTTACTAAATTAAGAAAAATTGTTGGGGAAATCCCCAAGCTTTTCTAAGAAAATTTTAGGAAAGCCTCGGCATGGTGGCAAATAGACAAAGGGAATGGCAGAATAGATAAAAAATCGTGAATTTACACGATTATCAAAGTGCTGTCTGTTTTCGTTTATTTTGTTTGTAAATAGACAGGGAAATGAAAACTCTCGCCCAAATAATTTTTAGCAAGTAAGTCTCAAGAAGTTAAAAATCTTTGATGCCATATTTTCCCATGCGGTAAAGGAGGGCAGACCGAGAGATTCCTAAAAGCTTGGCGGCTTGCATTTTGTTGCCTTTTTTTAACTGCAAAGCTTGTTTAATATATTCTTTCATTAATTCATCGAGGATAATTCCCTGCGGCGGGATAGTTACTTGGAAAGAAGGGGAGAAATTTTGTTTTCCCGGAATATTTAAAAAAGATAAGTGCTTTTTGAGGACCACTTCTCCTTTTTCCAGGAGGACAATGCGCTCCACGGCATTCCTAAGTTCGCGTACATTACCAGGCCAGGGATACTGAAAAAGAAACTCTTCAGCCTCGGGAGATAGCTTAATAAAGTTTTTCTGAAATTGTTCATTAAAGCGACTCATAAAAAATTTGAAGAGAGCTAAGATATCTTCAGGCCGCTCACGTAAAGGCGGAATGGAAACGCGGATTACGTTTAGGCGGAAGTAAAGATCTTCGCGGAAATTTCCTTTTTTAACCTCGGCGGCTAAATCTTTATTCGTGGCCGCGATAATGCGTACATCAGCTTTTTTCTTCTCCACACTTCCCAATTGGTAATATTCTTTTTCTTCTAAAACCCGCAGAATTTTGACTTGCGCAGGTAAAGAAAGCTCTCCTACTTCATCGAGCAAAAGAGTCCCCTTTTCCGCGGCCGCTATTTTGCCTATTTTTCCTTTTTCGGCAGCCCCAGTAAAAGCTCCCTTTTCGTAGCCGAATAATTCGCTTTCTAAAAGATCAGGAGGAAAAGCTCCACAATTAATGGCCACAAAGGGAAAAGAAGAACGAGAGCTTAAATAATGGATATATTCCGCTAAAAGTTCTTTCCCCGTACCCGTTTCTCCTTCGATAAGCACAGTAGTATCAGCACTTTTGGCTATTTTTTCCGCCAATTGCCAGATTTCTTTTATCTTCTGACTAACGCCGACGAGTTGGCGCGTAGAAAATTTTTCTGCATATTGAGCGCGCAACCAGGCCAACTCTTTTTTGAGGCGCCAGCGCTCCAAACCTTTTTGGATTAAGGTTTCCATTTGGTCCAGCTCAAAAGGTTTAACTAAGAAATCAAAGGCGCCCATTTTCATCAGCTTAACGGCTAATTCAATCGATCCTTGGGCGGTCATGATGATAACTGGTAAATCAGGGTAATCCTCTTTTATTTTTTGCAGGACTTGATCTCCGTTCATCCCTGGTAACCAGTGATCTAATAAGATGAGGTCGGGGAGAAATTTGGGCATAATGGCCAGCCCCTCTTCTCCAGAAACTACGGTGACTACTTCATAGCCAGAGGCCGTCAAGGCCATCTGCAGGGAATCTCTTAAGGTAGGTTCATCATCGATGATTAAAATTTTAAAGGCCACTGGTTCTCTCCGCTGGGAAAAAAATGGTAAAGCTCGAACCTTTCCCTTCTTGGCTTTGCACTTCTAAAGAAGCTCCGTGATTCTCCAAGATCTTCAAGCTAATAGAGAGACCTAACCCGGTGCCTTCTGACTTAGTAGTAAAGAAAGGATCGAAGATTTTTTTTAGATGAGTCTCTGGGATACCTACTCCTGTATCTCTAATTTCTATGCCCACCCCGCCTTGCGCAGGAGAGAAAGTGCGGATAGTTAAAGTCCCTCCTTTTTCCATAGCCTGGATGGCATTGATAATAAGATTAATCAAAACTTGCTGAATTTGATGGGCATCAATAAATAAATTAGGCAAGCCCTCCTCTTTTTCAAAGACCAGAGTAATGTTTTCTTTCTTCGATTTCCCTTGGATTATGGCTAAGCTTTTAGCGACTACTTCGTTAATATTTTCTTCTTGGAAATGGGCAGCTTTAGGCCGGGCAAAGTTGAGCATATCATCAATTATTTTTTGGATCTTTTCAATGCCTTCCTGGGTGCTTTGGAGAATTCGTCGCTCCATATTCGTTAAATCCTTTTGCCGGGCAAGCATCTGGGTATTAAGTTTAATCCCTGCTAAAGGGTTCCTCAGCTCGTGAGCCACTCCCGCGGCCAGCTCACCTAAAGAAGATAATCTTTCCGCTAAAAATAAACGTTCCTCAGCTTTTTTTAAATTAGTCACATCTCGACAGATACGGGAAGCTCCAATAATTTGGCCCTCAGAATTGCGTAAAGGAGAGATAGTCATGTCAATAATAATTTCTCGACCATCTCTGGTTTTTCTTTTCATTTCCCTGTGGGTTACTACCTCCCCATTCTTAATCTTTTCCATAAGGGCGTAATGCCGCTTTTCCTCTTCTCTTCTGGCCAATTCATCACAGGGAGAAAGGAGGTCAAATAATTTTTTTCCCAAGGCTTCTTCCTTACTGTAGCCATATATTTTTACGGCACCTTCGTTCCAATATAGAATTTGGCCATCCAGGCCAATTACGGATATGGCATCACCAGCTTTCTCGATAATGGACTCCAAAAAATTTTTAGTGATGATTAATTCCTTCTGGAGGCGAACTTTTTCTAACATCAAGTTATAGCCAGCGAGGGCCCGATGGACAACAAAAGGAAAGGCTTTGGCACATTCGGCAGAGCGATTAATATAATCGAAAACGCCTTCCTGCATCGCCGCGATGGCTAAGGTAGGGTCTCCTCTGGCAGTAACAAATATAGTAGGGATCTCCAAACTCTGCTGGTTAAAATAGCGCAACCAGGTCAGTCCATCTCCATCTGCTAATTGATAGTCCAGGAGGAGAATATCGAATTTTTCCTCTTGCAGTTTTTTAAAACATTCTTCACCGGAAGAAACTTTTTCCAAAATATAATCCTGGCCTGAGGCCAGCAATGATTCCTCGACCATTTGTAAAAAAGAATTATCTTCTTCAGCCAATAAAATTTTTATTTTCCCTGGTGAATCGGCCATCAATTTTCACCTGTCTTATTTGCGCAACACCCTTTTATCACCAACCCGCAGAGTTATTTTCTGGGCGTCCAGGTATTCCATCAGGGGAATAGCAAATTTGCGGGAGACTTGCGTCATCTCTTTAAACTGGGTTGGGCTCATTTCTTTTTGCTCTTGGAGAAACCTAATTACTTTCCCTTCAAGTTCGGCTATTGCCGAGCGATGAAAGTAGAGTTCATCTTTTACTTTCACTAAAATACCTTCACGGATTAAAAGTTGCAGAACAGGCTTTAATTCAGCAGATGATACATGCAGTGCAGTACTAATTTCTTTCACCGTCGGAGGTTGGAGAGCCGCTTTAGCTAAAAGATTAATTATTTTCTGGCGCAGATCTTTCTCCTCTTCTTTAAGAGAGACAGTATGGGAAGCAAGACGGAGGAGATCTTTTTCGACGACTATTTTTTTCTCCGCCGCCAGTAAGGAAAGAAGATGCTGAAAAAGACGGGAATCCATCTGGGGGGGAAGTTTACTTTTTAACTCTTCTTTGGAGGCCCCTGGTTGCAGGGGATTCTGGAGGTGAAATTCTCTTAGAAAATTAAGGCAAGATTCTTTTAACTCATCCATTACCCGGGGATGTAAATAGCGCAGGCGGTCCCCATTATAGGCGAGAATTTCTCCTTGGGAAATTAATAGGTCCACCAAAGATTTTAATTGCCCAGGGGCTAAGTTTAAGTGCATGCCAATTTCGGCAAAAGAAAGACCTGCTGGCCCAGCTTTCCAGAGGTGTAATTTAATTTTTTCTTCCGGAGAAGATTTGAGTAATACATCCATTTCCGTTTGGAGGTTTGGAGAAAGACGTTTGGGCCGCGTAGGGAAAGCATCAAGAATTTCCCCACCTCCAATGGTAATTACGGGAGAATAACTGCGAATCACGAAACGATCTCCCGCTAAGGCTACGGTGGGTTCTTCAAGTAAAAGCCGAATATAAGCTTCTTCTCCGGGTTTAATTTCTTCTGCTCCCAGAATCAGAATTCTTCCCAAAACTTCCATTGTACCTACATGGAGGCGCACCCGGGTGCGATTTTTCAGGGGCTTGGGAGCATTAGGCAAAAGATTAAAGACGGCATCCAAGGCATTAGTCGCCCGTAGAGTTTGGGCATGAACCAAGACTTCTCCCCGGGTTATGGCTGACTTTTCCAAACCCTGGAGATTGATTCCGGCCCGGGCACCAGCCGTGGCTACTTCTACCGGTTTTCCATGAATCTGAATACCTCTAACCTTCGTCTCCAGACCAGAAGGCAGAATTTCCAGATTATCTCCTATGGAAACTTTTCCTGAAACCACTGTACCAGTTACTACCGTACCAAAACCTTTCATGGTGAAAACGCGGTCAATGGGCAAGCGGAAGATTCCTTCTGGTGATCTTTCTTCCACTTCTTGAGCGAGCTTATCAATTTCGCGTACAAAATCCGCTACCCCTTCTCCTGTTATAGAAGAAACTGGAATAATGGCTGAATTTTCGAGAAAAGTTCCCTGAAGAAATTCTCTTATTTCTTCCCTGACTAATTCCAGCCAATCTTTTTCTACGAGGTCAATCTTTGTTAGGGCCACTAAGCCTTTCTTGACGCGCAAGAGTTTACATATGTCTAAGTGCTCGCGGGTTTGCGGCATGATCCCTTCGTCGGCGGCAACTACTAAAACTACCAGATCGATTCCGGTTGCCCCTGCCACCATGTGATGGACAAATTTTTCATGCCCCGGCACATCCACGATGCTAATTGAAATTCCGCTGGGCAGAGTCATGGCGGCAAAACCAAGCTCAATGGTGATGCCGCGTTCTTTTTCTTCTTTGAGCCGGTCACAGTCCACACCTGTTAAGGCCTTAATTAGAGTGGTCTTTCCATGATCAATATGTCCAGCCGTTCCTAAAACGATATGCTTCATTTTATTTTCTTCCCCGCCGCGAACGCCAAGATCGCCATGATATTAATCAAAGAAATTTTAAAAACTCGGCGTCCTCAATAATACGTACTTGCCAACCCTTTAAATTTTATTAAGAAAAAGGATTACTCTCCCAGAGCTCGCCGAGCACGCAGAGAAAGATATAAATAAAATTATTAAAAAATAAATTTTTCTCTGCGTTCTCTGTGGGCTCTGCGAGAAATTAATTTTTGGTTGCGGCTTTGCCGCGCTTTGTTCTCTGCGGTAAATCTATTTTTTCTTTTCCAAAGCTTTTAAAGATTCTTCCATCTTTTGTAGTTCTTCTCCATACCCTGCCCAATTACCCTGGCGCAAAAATTCTTTCGCCTTCCGATAATGTTCTAAAGCTTCTCCCGCAATCTCGGCTAGAGATTTCTCCCTTGTCGACGGTGCAGCTTCAGCTAATTTAGGTGCAATTTTTTCTCTGATCCTTTCACCACCAAATATGCGTTGCAGACTCAATTCTAAGTTTTCTTCCATAGCCAAAGAATTACCAAAAGCCACAATAACTCGTTTCAACTCCGGCAGGCTTCCTTTTTCGGCCGCCAAATAAAGAGGTTCTACATAAAGAATGGATTTTTCAATAGGGATAGCCAGTAAGTTTCCGCGAATAACTTGGGAGCCTCTTTGGTTCCAAAGAGAAAGCTGTTTGGATATTTCCGCATCCTGGTCAATGCGCGCTTCAACCTGTCTAGGGCCAAAGACTAACTTTTGTTTAGGAAAGCGATAGACGATTAATTTTCCATAATGCGGATTATCGCAGCGGGCCGCCAACCAAGCCGACATATTATCTTTCCGACTAGGAGTAAAAGGCAGCAACAAAACAAATTCTTCTTTCTTCTCTTCCGGGAGCTTCATGATGGTGTAATAGGGCTGCATCTCTTGTTCTCCCCCAGGTCCGGGGCGCCGCGGAATAGCCCAGAGGTCTTCCTTATTATAAAAAACTTGCGGGTCTTCCATATGGTAGGTGCTGTACATCCGGGCTTGGATAGAAAGCAGGCCGGGAGGATAACGGATATGTTTCTGCAGCTCTGCGGGCATCTCTTCCAAAGGTTTTAAAATCTCGGGAAAAATTTTAGCATAAGTTTTGATGATGGGATCTTGCGGGTCACTTATATAAAGAGCTATTGTGCCGTCATATGCGTCAACCAAAGCTTTGACTGAGTTGCGGATGTAATTACCCATTTGGCGGATTGGTTCAGAATAAGGGAAGCGATCGGTCGTGGTATATCCATCTATGAACCAAATTAACCGCCCCTCGGGTGAGATAACCAAATAAGGATCGGAGTCCAACTTCAAAAAGGGAGCGACCCGATTAACTCGATCCATGATCTTGCGGTAATACATAACCCGGCTTGCGGAAGTAAGGTCATTGGAAAGCAAAATAGTAAAGGAGCCAAAGCGTACCGCAAAAAGTAATTTCCTGAAAAAAGATAAAGGAACACCTCCGCGGCCGGTATATTGGGTATAAACGTTTTTCTCACCTACGGGATAATCAAATTCCGGTCTTTTGGTGCGCACAAAAACATACTCATTAGAAATCTCTCCGTAATAGATTTCTGGCCTGGTTACTTTAATATCGGCGGAAGCAACAGGGGGAATATCTTTGATGAAGAATTCGGGCAGGCCCTCGCGGGTTATGCGATTTACCGGGCCAAGCACTACTCCATAACCATGCGTATAAGTGAGATGTTCGTTGACCCAGGTCCGGGCAGGCAGGGCGGCATAGGATAGTTCCCGCGGCGAAAGCATCACTTGCCGGTATTCACCGTTCACATAATAGCGGTCATTATCTACATCTACAAACTTATAATAAGTGCGAATTTCCTGGAGCTGGCTATATGTGGTAAGGAGGGGAGCATGATCCCAAAGGCGAATATTCTTAATGGTTAGATCATTTTTAGTAAGGTCTTCGCGGGTTAAATTTTCTTCAGCTGGAAATTCGCGGTCTTCAATGCTGTTTAATTGGTAGGCGAGACGGGTATATTTAATGTTTTGTTCAATGAAGGGTTTTTCTAAGACGAATTCGTTGGGAATTACTTTAAATTTTTGTACTATCCCCGGGTAAATCCCCGTACCCACAATGAGGGTGAGTAAAAAAGCTGCTATACCTATACCTGGGAATCGCCAGTCGCTGCGCCAGATCAAGGCAAGGATGGAAAGACCACAGAATATGGTTACCCCCATTAAAAATTTTAGAACCCAGAGTTGCGTAGTAACATCAGTATATCCAGGTCCGAATACCACTCCTCGCTTAGTGAAAAGCAGTTCAAACAGCTCAAGCCAAACTCCCCAAGTACCCAAGAAAAATGTACAAGCTACCAAGATGGCCAAATGCCACCGAGCCGGTTTGGTTATGCGACCAAAACGGGGAGGAGTAAATTGAAAAGACCGGCGGAAAAAATAGACCAAAGCAGTAGCAATGGTGGTAATAATCAGTACAGTCATTAGCCAGCCGTAAATGTATTTAAGAAAAGGAAATTGAAAAACATAGAAACCAATATCCCGGTTAAAAAGAGGATCAGGGATCCCAAAGGGGGTGGCCTGCAAATAACGTAGGTAATTTTCCCATTGTCCGGCTCCCCGCAGAGCTGCAAATAGGCTAAAGAGCAGAGAACCTAAAAGAATTAAAGGAAATAAAGGCTGCTTCCTTGGTTCCCAGGGAGGCAGGTGGATTAAATCATCTTCATCAATCCAGTACTCTTTACTTGATAGACGATCGGCCAGGAAAAGATTCAGGAAGAAAATTAAAAAGAAAGCCAGCCCAAATAGAAGAGCAACTTTCAACTGAGCGAAGAAGGTAATAGTGAAGACTTTTTCGAAACCCACTTCCTGAAACCAGTACCAATCCGTGATTAACTCCACTGCCCGCCAAAAAAGGGAGATAAAAACTAAAACAGCGATGAAGATGATCCCGCCCAGAGCGGGGCGTAAAGGGGAACCGGGATGGCGCATGTCTCTTAATGGACTCATAACAACTTTCCTTTATTTTTAGATGCCGAGTAGCAAAATTTTAATAAGTATAGCAGATGGGCAAAACCTTCACAATCAACTTTTTCCAGTTTCCACGTCTAAAAAGTGATAAAACCTTAGTTCCTTTCCCTGACCATCTAACAGTTTTAATATTTCTAACCAGCAACAAACAGCTGAGAGTCTATCTCCCACCCGCCTGAATTAAGCTGGAATTAAAAAACTGATCGGCGGACAGCTCCTTTCCTGCTTGACACCGCCCATTTAATCCGCTAATTATTACCCATGCATATAGCAGTTGATGGATATAATTTTATCAAACAATCTCCTTCCTTGCGAGCCTTAGAAAAGGTGGATTTGCAGGAGGCCCGGGAGAAGTTGGTTGAGCTTTTGGCTGAATATAAAAGAATTAAAGGACACTCCATTACTGTGGTTTTCGATGGGGTGCAGGAGATAAGAAGAGGTATTCAAAAAGAGCGCCAAAGAGGGGTGGAAATAATTTTCTCGCGATCCGGAGAGAAGGCCGATGATGTCTTAAAAAGAATGGCCGCCGAAAAGAAGAAAGGGATAGTGATTGTTACTTCTGATCGGGAAATTGCTCATTTTGCGGAAAAGAAAGGCGCCGCTTCTATTTCCATAGAAGATTTTAATATGCGCTTAGAAATGAGCCGCATATTTTCTTTTAAAGGGGGAGAAGAAAAAGACTCTGGCTCTCGGCCCCTGGCTCCCCAGAAAAAAGGACCCGCGCATAGACTTCCCAAGAGTAAACGGCGAGCTGAACTCTCCTTCAAGAAGCTTTAAACTGACGATATGCTTCTTTTAAAAGGATAATAGGGTGAATTGTCTTTATTCCGGTCCCCTGAAAAATTTGCATAGCGCAAGCAGGACAACTTGTGGCAACTACATCAACTCCACTTTGGCAAATTTCTTCCAAAAGGGGACGGCCAATCTCCAGGGACAAATCAAAATATTTTTTCTTTAAACCAAATGTCCCAGCTAAACCGCAACACTTATCTTGAAAAACTTTAATTTTTAAGCCAGGAATTAGTTTTAGAATTTCTACTGGTTCACGCGAAACCCCTAATGCGCGCAGATGGCAAGGATTGTGGTATCCTACGGATAAAGAGATTTCTCCCAAATTTGTGTTTAATTCGCCTTTCTGTTTAAGCTGGTAGAGAAATTGATGAATCTCCCAACATTGCTGCCCAATTTTTGCATAATCTGCGTGATTAATAAGGCGTGGATATTCTTTTTTAACCATCAAAGCGCAGCTTGGCTCGCTGAAAACGATAGACCTTCCTTTTTCCACCAGGGAGTGCAATATCTGGAGATTTTTTTCTGCGCCCTTTAAAGGGGAAGATAGATCGCCAGCGGAAAAACGGGCAATTCCGCAGCACTCAAAATCCGGAATCTCCATGCCCCACCCGTTGTATTTCAATACCTCCTGCACGGCTAAGGCTTCTCCTTCGGGATCATTATAATTGGCCGAACAACTCAGGAAATAAGCCACTTGCTTATTTGCCGGAAAAGAACCATTATAGATTTGGCGAAAATTTTGGGGAGAGAAATTGGGTAATTTTCTCCGCCGGTCAATTCCTAAAGTTGCTTCCAATAAGGCTCGCGTCGGCGGCCAATGCAGGGCTAGGTTACTAAGGGGGGCGAAAGAACTGCCCAAACGGCAAGAGAGATGAGTATCGGCAACTAATTTATCCGCCCATCTGAGACCATGTTTATTTATGAAGTGGGCTCGGGCTTGGAGGGCTATCCAGGGAATATCTACTCCTGTGGGGCATTCTGTAAGGCACCTTTGGCAGTTTATACATTGATCCATGATCCTTTTTAACTCGGGGGAAGCTAAGAACCTCTCGGCAGGCAATCGGCCTGAAATAAGCTCCCTAAGTAAGACCGCCTTCGCTCGTCCTAAAGCATATTCTTCATTAGTAGCTAAAGCGACGGGACAGTAAGAGCGACATTTTCCACAACCATGGCAACTTTCCACTTCTGTTCGCAATAGTTCATCATCGAAGGGGCTTTTCGTAAGCTGGGGCTGATAATCTGTTCCCCATTTCAGATTCTTGGAGATCAGGGCGGGATCTTCGCCAACGATTCTCCCCGGATTGAAAAGGCCTTGGGGGTCGAAGAGGTTTTTTACCTCCCGGAAAGCGGAATATAAACGAGGGAACTGCTTCGGTACATAGGCAGTGCGCAAAAGGCCATCGCCGTGTTCACCGCTAATAGTTCCTTTTAAACGCCAAACAAGCTCATAAGTTTCTGCAGCAATTCTTTCCATTTTAGCGATATCTTCAGCTTTTCTCAAATCCAAGAAAACCATAACATGGAGATTTCCATCTCCCGCGTGACCATAGATGCTGGCTTCCGCTTGATTTTTTTTAAAAATTTCCCGCAAGCCAGCAATGTATTCGCCCAAGCGACTGGGATGAACCGCCGCATCTTCAATAAAAGCTGTAGGTTTCTTCGGCCCTTTTACTTTATTTAAAATAGGCCCAGAGACGCTCCGCACTTTTGTAAGCATTTCTCGTTCTCGCGCATCCTGAGCTTCCCGCATCGCCCAAGCTAATTTCTTTTCTTCAATGAGCTGCATTTGGATCATCTTCATTTTTTCATGCAGCTCTTTTTCCAGGGAGCCTTCGAGTTCAATAAATAGAGTAGCTTCTATTCCCTCGGGAAGATAAGGACGCATTTCTGGATATTTATCGCGGGCTAAATCAATAATTTGTTTTTCCATTATCTCCAGCATGGTCGGGGAGAATTTTAAAATTTCTTCGGTAGCTTGTCCTACGGTATCTAAGGAATGGAAATAGATTAAAGCAGAATGCGTCTGCCCCGGAAGATTGACGAGGCGTAACCATGCTTCGGTAAAAATGCCCAAAGTTCCTTCTGAACCTACTAAGAGGGGGGTAAGATCGAGCACGTCGTCTTTCTTCACTTGCCAAAGATCATAGCCACAAGAGTTTTTGGTAGTATACGGACGTTCTTCTTGGAGAGCCATCTGGTAGCGTTCGATTATCTCAGCCACGGTGGTGTAAATTCTTTTTTCCAAATTATCTTTAGGAAGGATGGCTATGTCTTTCCCAGACCGGGGCCCAGTTTTCATTATATCGCCTTGGGCAGTCACCATCTCCAGCGAGATAACATAATCCCGAGTTGCTCCATATTTTACAGCGTGAGGGCCACTGGAATTGTTGGCGATCATTCCTCCCAAAGTACAATAATCAGCAGTAGAGGGGTCGATGGGAAAAAATTTCTTATGGGGTTTCAAAAATTGGTTTAATTTACCTAAGATTAAGCCTGGCTGGATTCGCACCCATTGTTTCTGACTATCTACCTCTAAAATTTTGTTCATATATTTAACGAAGTCCAGAATGATACCTTCCCCAATTCCTTGACCGGCTCGTCCTGTACCTGCGCCGCGGGCAATGATGGGGATTCCTTTTTCCTTAGCAAAATCTACACAAATTTGGACATCCTCCCGCTGGCGAGGTTGAACCACGAGCAGAGGCATAAGACGATATAGGCAGGCGGCGCTGGAGTAAGCGGCCCGATTCAATTCGTCGGCTAAAACATCTCCAGCAATCCGTGATTTTAATTCTCTGGCCAAATTCTCTATATTGCTCATTTATTTTTACCTCGATATTTTCCCTTAAGCTATGGGCTTTTAATTTTTCCTAATTTCATTGAAGCACGATTTTCCAAGAAAAATCAAGAAATTTAGCGGTCCTCCAAAGCAACCGCTAATCAATTTTTTTACTGACCGTCGATCAGTTTTTAAATTCCAGCTTAATTCAGGCGGGAGGGAGAGAGGCTCATTAAAATGAGGCACACATTTTTTCATGGGAACAGGCGGGGAGATAGACATTTATTTTAAAAGAAGGAACCTATTATTTAAGTTTATCTGTCTTAGACAAGTATTTCCCCGCCGTTCTTTGAGGAGAGAAGGTGGGCAAGAGAGGAATGGGCAATTCCCAGCCGATTTTAATTTCGCCTCTCCCCCTCCCGCCTGTTTCCTGCTGGCGAGAAATATTAAAACTGTTAGACGGTCAGTCCAATAGTAACTTGACAGAAAAAATGATTATTGATAAATTAAGCCGAATTTCTTAATTGGCAGCAATAAAAAAATTTTGAGGAGGTTAAAGATTATGGCTAAGAAATTTTTTAAAGGGGGAATTTTACTTTTCTTAATTTTGGCGTTGGTCTGTTTTTTCATGCCGTCCAGTATTCAAGCTCAAGCAACTAAGCCGGGGCAGAAGATTACCTGGATTTTTGCCACCAATCCTGGCCCAGCAGCCAATAGCTGGTCCTTCCATCCTTATCCGCGCTTTCAGAAGCTTTTGGAACGAAATTCTAAAGGACGCTTAGTTTTAGAAACTAAAGTTGGTCTTTTCCCTCCCAATGAGGTAGTTCATGCTGTAATTGCCGGCAGAGCTGACATTGGCTGGGAAAGGATTCCTTGGGTAGCGGGCACCTTTCCCCAATGGGATTATGCGTTGCCTTTCTTCTGGGACAATATATTTGAATATGAAGCATTTCTTCATGATCCCCGCTTAATCGAAATCGAAAAGAAAACTTACGGAGAAAAAGGATTAGTGAAGATAGCTGATATTTGTGTGGAAGCTCTGGATGGCATTTGGGGGAAAAAGGCAGTGGCCACAGTAGAGGATTTTAAAGGTTATAAAATTAGAACTTCCGGATTAATTACTACCATGGCTATGAAGCTCTTGGGCGCATCTCCGTTAACTATTCCCACGGCGGAAATTATGGAGGCTCTCCAAAGAGGAACGGTAGATGCCATTCAGACCTCCCGCGGATGGGCTTTGGGATTTGGCTTAGCGGATGTTTGTACACATGTTAGTTTCTGGAGAATTCAATCAATTTTTGGGGGCATGCTTGTCGTCAATAAAGCTAAATTCGATGCTTTGCCTCCAGATTTGCAGAAGATTCTTTTGGACACTGGGCGAGAAATGCAGGGGCAGACAGTTTATGCCGCGAAAGTAGAAGAAATGGAAGCCGATGTGGGCTTGAAGGTGAGTAAACTAAAAGTAACGCAGCCTTCTGCGGCTGAAATCAATAAAGCTCGGGAATTAGTCAGGCCGACCGTTGATAAATGGTTAGAAATTGCGGGGCCATACGGGAAACAGGTCCTCAATATCGCGGCCCAGTATGCCGGCGGAGCCAAAATACTATTAAAGAAATAAGAAGAAGCAGTTCTAAATTAATCCTCCGGTTTATGAAAAATGAAGCGGAGGATTATTTTTTAAAAATATGAGAAGTTTAGCTACCATTATTGAAAAATTAGCAAGTGGATCAGGATTTATTTCGGGTCTACTTGTCCCGATAATGATGATACTTATCGTAGTGGAAGTTTTTATGAGATATGTTCTCCACAGTCCGCTCATGATTGCCGATGAATTTAGTGCCTACATGTTAGTAGCTCTTTCTTACTTAGGGTTTGCTTATACCTGGCGTCAGGGAGGACATGTGCGTATTGAAATATTGGTCAGCCGGCTTTCCCCGCGTACCTCGCAAAAGATTCGCCTCTTAGGCCTAATCCTCGTTTTTATTTTTATGATGGAAATGGATCGCGTTGCCTACAAGATGATTGCTTATGCGCTGCAGATGAACTTACGCTCTTCTACTTGGCTCATGTTCCCCTTATTCTGGCCACAGTTGACGGTATTTCTTGGTTTTGTTTTTTTGACTTTGATTATAGCCTCCGATCTGGCCAAAACAGTTACTAATTCCGGGGGGAAGAGATAAAGTAGAGGTGACATTTTGGATCTGCAAGTTAAATCTTTTATTCTCTTAGGTGGGCTCACTTTACTATTGGCTTTGGGAATAGAAATTGGCCCAGCCATGGGCATAGTTGCTGGGCTGGGCCTAATTTTCTTTGTCCACCAACCCTTGGATTATTTTGCCCGCTGCGCTTTTGATACGATGAATTCTTTTACTTTCACAGCTATCCCCCTTTTTGTATTCATGGGCACTATTTATGCCCAAACGGGAATTGTCAAAGATCTTTTTCGAGGGGCGGAAAAAATTTTAGGAAACATTCCTGGAAGCTTAGCTTCGGCCATGATAGTGGCTAACGCCGTTTTTGGAGCCATTTCTGGTTCAAGCTTAGCGGCTGCGGCCACATTTGGGAAAATTTGTTTTCCAGAGATGGAGAAGGCTGGCTACGATCCCAAGATGTCTTTAGGAGCTATCGCCATTTCAGGCACCCTGAGCGTGCTCATTCCCCCCAGTCTCATAATGATTATTTATGGCGGCTGGCAAGACGTTTCCGTGGCCCGCCTTTTTGCGGGAGGAATTATTCCGGGGATTATCTTAACGGCATTTTTTATACTAACTGTGACCGTATTAGTGACTCTTAATCCTAAATTAGCCCCCAAAACAGAAGGAAGTTCTTTTAAAGAAAAAATTCAGGCTACATTAAAGTTGCTTCCTTTTATGATAGTTATATTCTTAGTCTTAGGTACAATTTTTGGCGGCATTATGACTCCTACTGAAGCAGCTTCGTTAGGGGCTTTTCTTAGTATTGTTCTTTCTCTGATTTACCGGCAAATGAGCTGGCGGGCTTTGCAAGAGAGTATGCTAACCGCTGTAAATATATCAGCCATGATCGCCTTCGTCCTCTTTACGGCGCGCATGCTTGGTCAGGTATTCCAATATATTGGCCTGACCGAAGCCTTTGCTAACTTCATGACCGCGCTACCTTTGGGTAAATATACTATTTTTGCCCTTATCTGCGTTATGTATTTGATATTGGGTTGTTTTTTTGATGCTATTTCTATGTTGGTTTTAACCCTTCCTTTTGTCGCTCCACTCATTAAAAATTTGGGGTTTGATTTTATTTGGTTCGGGGTAACTTATGTAGTTTTAGCTGAAATTGGTCTGGTTACCCCACCATTCGGCTTAAACCTCTTTGTGCTCAAGGGAGTTGTCCCGAAGTATGAGATAACTTATATCTTTGCTGGAACCATTCCTTTTTTGATTCCCGCCGGCATCTTGATCATTTTGTTAACCATTTTCCCAGAATTAGTATTATGGTTACCTACATTGTTGTATTCGAGATAAGCGACTAAAATCCTAACCTAAATTTGAATAACCACCTTGTTAGCCTTCTGATCAGGATTTAAAAGAAGCGCAAAGGCTTGGGGTAGGTCAGTTAAGGGCCGGCGGTGGGAAATTAGCGGGGCAAGCTTCACTTGCCCATTACTGACTAAATTGATAGCTTTTTGGAAATCCCAACAATAGCCCCGGCTGCCGCGAATTTGGATTTCTTTTTGTACGAAGAGATTCACAGGAAACTTAACGGCCCATGGTTCCTCGAAGAGGCCGATAAGCACGCAAATTCCCCCCTTTTTTAAACATTCAGCACTTTGGCGCAAAGTTTTTTCCAATCCCACGGCCTCAAAAGAACGATCAACTCCTAAGCCATTTGTTTCTTGGAAGATTTTAGCCAAAGCATCTTCTTTTTCGGGATTGATGGCCCAAGATGCTCCCAACTCTTGAGCAAGTTTTAGGCGATGGTCTTGAATATCGATGACGAAGATAGAATTTGCTCCTGCCGCTCTAACCACCTGGAGGAGAAAAAGGCCTATGCCCCCGGCACCAAATATGGCTACATTATGACCCAAGGCTACTTCTGCTTTCTGCACCGCGTGCACGGCTACGGCTAATGGTTCGATGAGCGCAGCTTCTTCGTAAGAAATTGAGTCAGGAATCTGGTGCACCCATTTTTCGGCGGTTATAAAGTAAGGCGTAAAACCACCCTGGCCGGCACTATATTGATAAGCAATATTTTGGCAAAGGTGGTATTCGCCGTGGACACAAAAATAACATTGACCACAAGTAAGCACCGGCTCGACAACTACCCGATCCCCGAGATTAACTTTACTTACGCCAGGTCCTTTTTTAATTATTTCTCCGGCCAGTTCGTGCCCAATAGCTGCCGGCAAAGAGGCCAAAGGGTGTTTTCCTTTATAAAGATGCACATCGCCGCCGCAAATGCTGCAAGCTTTGACCCTGATTAAGACATCTTTTTCGCCCAGAGGGGGAAGAGTTCGTTTGACAAATTCCACCTGCCCAGGAGCACTGACTACGGCCATAAGATATTCTTCCATAGAGCACCTTTAATCGAGCATAAAATCTTTCTTGGGACCAAATTTGCGGGGCAGGTGGAGAATTTGCCGAAGCTCATCAACGACCAAAAAAACTTGCGGCGGACAGCCAGGAACATAGTGGGGTAATCCGCGGTAGGCTTTTTGGCAGCGGCCCATGGGTAGTTTTAATTTTGAAGATTGATTAGTCATTTTCCCCTCAGGGCCGATAATTATTTCCATCTCGGGCAGATTTTCTAAAGGGACATTCATGGTGGCTAAGCGATTCCAAGCTAGGCGGAAAACGTTCCGGCAAAAATCGCACGCCTGGCCATCTATCAAGGAAATGTTCTTTTGTTTTATTTCTAAAGGAGCTACCGCGCGTTTAAAGGGGTGAAGTACTTTCGTAATAGAGGTACCCAAAATCTTTATTTCTTCTTCGCTGACTCCATAACGCATACTATGAGCTAAAGTGATCGCGGGCACTTCTTCTGGATTTATGTCCATGATTTTGGCAGCTACGGTATCTACCGCTACGGCATCAGTCCCCGCCATAATTAAATTTAATCCAACTGGTGTCCCGGCGAGGGGACCATCGCCTTCCATAGCAATGAGCCCATCCACGATATGTAAATGGGGCTTAAGTACATAATTCAGTTCCGCAATAGCTTTGTTGAGGCCAAAATAATGGAATCTTTTTTTCTCCTGGTAAGTGGTGGTGCCTTTTAAATTTTTCATGGCTACCGAAATAGTAGTGGCCACATGAGTTTTCATGACCGGGGCATTGATAAAGAAGTCCGCATCCAGAACTTCTCGAGAAATATATATGCGCTGGAGCATACTTTCTGAAGGAAGCTCGACGGCCATATACTCCCGATCGTAAAGGTCCAGAAGCCGAGCTCCTGTCTGCCGAGCTACTTCTTCGTAGCCATTGGCGGCAAATGCTTTTTTGGTATCTAAGCCAATAGCTGTCCCTTCGGCGATAATTATTTCGGCCGGATTGGCTTTTTGGATTTCTTCGACCAAGGCCTGCATGAAAATAGGACTAGTATGGATTCCTTTCTCCCAAAGGTTATCCTCAGCCGTTAAGTTCGGTTTGATTAAGACTTTACTCCCCGCAGGAATAATTTGGGAAGCCGGACCGATGAGGTTAAAAAGTTCGCTCATCATCTGGCGCACTTCGTTTAAATCTTGTCCATTTTTACCTTTTACTAAAGCTACCGCAGCAGACATTTCTTTCCTTCCTTTGGCCTGTGAAGGACAAGTCTTGGCCTCTCCAAAAATTTATTCAAAATCATTCCTGCCCGCATAGGCTCTTGATCATTTTTCAAAGAATTCTATTGCTTCTGCTGGGCAGAGAGCTACACAAAGACGGCACCCATCACATTTATCTGCCGCAATAAACAAATTCTGCTCTTTTACGAAGATAGCCTCATAAGGGCAAGCTTCCAAGCAGCGCAGGCATTTTTGGCATAAATCTGGATTTATCTTAGAAAGATAAAGAGTATCACCTGGAATTTTGCTGGGCGGAATGATTTTGGTTACCGATCTTCCTCTGAAATCAGCGAGGGAGTTGTATCCCTTGCTTTCCATCCAACCGGAAATTTGTCTAAGCCAGCGGCGAATTATCTTATGGCCATAAACAATTATCGCCGTACAAACCTGCACGGCTGTGGCTCCGCAGAGTATATAAGAAATTATATCTGCGTAAGAACCTATGCCGGCTCCGCCAATCAAAGGAACGGGTAATTTGGACTCCACCGCCCGGACTAACCACTTGCGGGTAATGGGGGCTTGCCAGAATCCGCCATACCCTCCCATGCCGCCCCAATGAATAGGCCGTTCTGTCCCAATATCTAAGTAAAGTCCTTGGAATCTACCTGTTAGGACAACCGCATCCACTCCGCCGGCAATCATACTTTGGGCGGCTAAGATGGGGTCAATCCCTTCGGCCAGCACCTTGCCAATTACCGGAAGCGGGGTTCTTTGGCGTACCTGATTACAAATAGATTGGCATAATTCGGGATTACGTCCAGCAATCATTCCCGTGGGCTGATCTTTCTCCACATGAGGACATTGTAGATTAAGTTCGATCAGATCAGCTCCACTTTCCGTCACCAGATCAGTCAGTTTGGACCAGGTCTCTTGGTCTGTACCGGCTATAGAAGCGATAACCTTTACATCAAAATCATGGGCTTCTTTTATATACTCTTTCATCTTGGGGACATATTCTTCAGGAGGAGTAGGGTTAAGACGTTCCGTGGAATAAAGAGAAAAATAGCCACTATCGTCAATGGCTTGCGGGTATTCCACATGCCAGCGTGGCCGGGGTTGCTTTTGCAGCCATTCTGTATAGCATAAGGTTTTGGTGACAAAAGCGGCGGCTTCGCTCTGGAGACATTTTTTGACCATATGGGCGCCATAAGTAGGGGTTCCGGAAGCAATGATAATGGGGTTCTTGAGAGTCACGTTTTTAATTTTGACGCTTAAGTCAGGCATAGCTCAATTGTTCTCCTCGTCCAAATAAATTTATTTTTTTTATAACATATCTGTTCTCCCAAAGAAAAGGATTTTTAAAATTATTTAATCTCCCCGCCCCTCTTTGGGAAAGAGGGAAAAATTAATTTCCAGCAATTTAAAATGAAGCCATCCTTGGCCAGGAATTATTTAGATTGAAGGATTTGTATGGGCCATGGCATAATATGTTAAATTTTAAAGAAGAAAGGAAAGTTTAAATGAATGCTTCCAGAGAATGGCGTACTAAGAAATATTACCACGGTCCAACTGGCGCCCACCGGCGGGCAGTTTATAAAGCCATGGGTTATACTACGGAGGATTTATCGCGGCCTTTAATTGCCATTGTGAATTCTTGGGGCGAAGTATGTCCAGGTCATTATCACTTAGATAAATTAGCCCGCCTTGTGCGCGATGGTGTTTGGAAAGGCGGAGGAACGCCGCTGGAGTTCACGGCCATCTCTCAGTGTCCTACAGCCAGTTTAGGAGAACCTTCTATGCGTTACGATCTGCCCACGCGCGATCTTTTTGCTTTTGATATAGAAGCGATAATTGAACAGCAGATCTTCGATGGTCTGGTAATTATAGTTTCCTGTGACAAGGTGGTGCCCGGGGCCCTGTTAGCTGCGGCGCGTTTAGACCTCCCCTGTATCATCCTTCCTGGGGGGTGTATGGAATTAGGGAAATTGGGCGAGCGGAGCGTTACTCTCTCCGATTTAGATGAGTTAGTATTTGGCGCGCTTCCGGAGGGGAAAGCAGATCTACAAGTCATCGAAGCCCTGGAAGATGTGGTCTGCCCTTCACCCGGAGCCTGTTCCATCATGGGTACGGCCAACACTATGCAATGTTTGGCCGAAGCCGTGGGCATGACTTTACCCGGGGCCGCCACCGCGCGTGCCGTATCCGCCGAAAGACTCAGATTGGCCAAAGCTTCTGGAGAAACTGTGGTCCAGATGGTTCGGCAAGGAGAGAGTGCTCGGAAGATAATGGGGCCGGAGAATTTGGAAAATATGTTGCGGGTTTGTCTAGCTTTGGGAGGTTCCACTAATGGCATTCTGCATATTCTGGCTTTAGCCCGAGAGTTGGGTTTAGAAAAGTACATAAATATTAAAAAAGTAGATGAGTTCAGTAGAAGTACTCCTTGCCTCGCTAATGTACAGCCCGTTGGCCAATATTATCTGCCAGATTTTCATGAAGAAGGAGGTATTCCCGCATTAATGACGGAGTTGCAGCCGCTACTTAATCCGGCGGCCAAAGCCGTAGGAGGCAAGACTATCCAGGATTGGGTTAAACGGGGAGAATCCTATAATAAGAAAAATAGACGCACCATTTTTTCTTTAAAAGAACCGCTGCTTCCTCATGGAGGAATTGCCGTACTCCAGGGCAATTTAGCTCCCCTTAGTTCTTTAGCCCGCATGTTGAATAATACTATTCCCTATCACCGCGGGCCAGCACGGTGCTTTAACTCGCAAGAGGAGGGCTTAGGGGCCTTAAAAAGTAAGCAGATTAAAGAAGGCGAAGTGATCATCATTCGCTATGCTGGTCCCCGAGGTGCTCCCGGCATGCCGGATATATATGCCCTTCTGGCCGGAGTAGTCGGCATGGGCTTGGAAGGCAAAGTGGCGGTGGTCACCGACGGTCGATTCTCTGGTTTTGCGCGCGGCTTGGGTGTATGTCAGGTTTCTCCAGAGGCGGCCATTGGGGGGCCTTTGGCTTTATTGCGCGATGGAGATGTCATTACCATAAGTCTGCCAGAGAGGTCGTTGCAGGTAGAAATTTCGGCAGAAGAAATGGAAAAAAGGCGCCGGGCCTGGACTAAACCGCCGCAAAGAAAAGCTCCGGGAATTTTAGGCCTCTTCGCCGAAAAAGCGGAACAAGCCCATCAAGGAGCGCGCTTAGTAGCCCACCCCGCCCCCTGGGAAGAAATATGAAAAAGGGTGTTAACAGCTATATTTCGCCTACGAATAGTATGGATGCGAATTTTCTTGACAATTAAATAAATTTTGCCGTAGAATTGCGCCCAGAAGAGGCCAAGGGAGGTTCAATAAATTTTTTAAGGAGGACCCCATGAGTAATGGTACATTTCCCATCAATATGCGGGATATTCGTTTTGTGTTATACGAACAACTGGGCATCGACCGACTGTGCGAGTTTGATAAATTCAAAGATTTTTCCCGCGAAACTTTTGATATGGTTCTGGAGGAAGCAGCCAAGCTGGCTACTGAAGTTATTGCACCGTTAAATTCCATTTCCGACAAAGAAGGGTGCACTTTTGAAAAAGGAAAGGTAAAAGTCCCCGCCGCTTTCCACGATGCCTTCAAGAAATACTGCGAAGGAGGGTGGATCGCGGCCTCGGTAGATGCTGAAGCTGGCGGTCAGGGGTTACCTGAATCAGTGGGCATTGCCGCCGCCGAAATGTTTGTGGGGGCCTGTTGTTCCTTTACGACCTATCCCGGGTTGACGCGGGGGGCCGCTAATTTGATTCAAAGTTTTGGTACTCCCGAACAGAAAAAATTATTCCTGGAAAATATGTATAGCGGCAAATGGACGGGAACTATGTGTCTTACTGAACCCCAGGCGGGAAGTGCCGTAGGGGATATTAAAACCATGGCTAAAAAGGATGGTGATCATTATTTAATCCAGGGAACCAAGATTTTTATAACAGCGGGAGAGCACGATTTAGCCGAAAATATTATTCATGCCGTTTTAGCGCGCACGGAGAATGCTCCGCCCGGGGTCAAAGGGTTGAGTCTTTTTATTGTGCCCAAGATCCGCGTTAATCCCGATGGTTCTTTGGGGGAGCCTAACGACGTAAATTGTGGGGGCATCGAACATAAGATGGGCATTAAGGGATCGGCCACTTGTACGCTAAATTTCGGCGACGAAGGCAAATGTCATGGATACCTTTTAGGGCAAGAAGGGCAGGGCATCCAGCTCATGTTCCAGATGATGAATGAAGCCCGTCTGGGCGTGGGATTACAGGGGTTTGCTTTGGGCAATTTGGCCTACCTTTATGCCTTAAAGTATGCCAAAGAGAGAATCCAAGGGGTCGAGATCACCAGAATGAAAGACCCTACTGCGCCGCGCGTGCCGATCATTAAGCATCCGGATGTGCGGCGGATGCTCATGACCATGAAAGCTTATACGGAAGGGCTGCGTGCTTTAATTTATCGCGCGGCCTATTATGCGGACTTAGCCAAAGTAGCTACTGATCCCCAGGAAAAGGAATTTTGCGAGAACATGGTAGATTTGATGATTCCGGTCGTCAAAGCTTATTCGACGGATATAGCCTTTCGCCTAACCGAATGGGCCATCCAGATCCATGGCGGATATGGTTATTGTGGGGAATATCCAGTGGAGCAGCTTTGCCGCGATGTCAAAATTACTTCTATCTATGAGGGAACTAACGGGATCCAGGCTATGGATTTAGTGGGCCGCAAGCTATCTTTAAAGAAGGGCGCCCTATTTTTGGGGTGGATGAAGGAGATCAATGGCTTTATCGAGAAGTATAAAAATCATGGCCATCTGGGCAGCGCCGTCTCGCAATTAGAACAGGCCAAGAATACCTTGGTAAATGTGGCCAGGCAATTTGGCAAAGCGGCGGCGGGGGGCGATATTCTTTTCCCCATGCTGCATGCTTGCCCATTTTTGGAGATATTTGGCGAAGTAGAGTTAGCTTATCTCCTCATTCAGCAGGCTTTGATAGCGGAGGACAAACTGCAGGCCATTTTCGATAAATATGGAGCGGCCACACCTGACGCCCAAAATAAATTAATAGAAGAACAAACCGAGGCAGCTTTCTACAAAGGGAAAGTCTTTAATGCCGAGTTTTTCGTGGCCAATATTTTGCCGCATGGGCAAGCGCGAGCCACGAGCATATTGAGCGGCAATCGCAGTGCTCTATCGATCCCGGAAGCAGCGTTTTAGGTAAAACCAAAATAAAGTAAATTTTTAATTATGCTCATTTTGCAGAGGTGGCTAAGGGGCCACCTCTTTTATTTGGACGGAAAAATTCGGTAACGGAAGAGGTGGCCATGAAGCTTTCCTTGTTTTTACTGGCCACGACCTTTTTCTGGGGTGTGGCCGCTATCTTTGATAAATTAGCTTTAGGGAAGACTCCCCCACTTACGGGCTTAATGGTGCGCCAGTTTATTCTTACCGGGATATTACTTTTCCTGGGTTTAGCCACAGGCCGTCTTGGTCATATGGCTACCCTGGAATGGCGCACGATCATTCTATTCGGATTGAGTGGAATTTGCGGCGGAGCCTTGGGACTGTGGACTTATTATCACGCCCTCCGCTTAGGAGGAGCTTCGCTGGTGGTCCCCATAAGTGCCACCTATCCCTTAATAACCGTACTTTTAAGTTGGCTTATTCTACACGAAGGGCTAACTCTGCCGAGGGTTATAGGAACCGTCTTTATTGTGTTGGGCATTTGGTTAGTCAAATAAGGAGTTTATTTTTCCTCCATGATGGAGAGAGATTCCTTTTTAGTGAATCGGCATCGGGGATAATTACTGCAGGCGATGAAGGGCCCATAGCGGCCGCGCCGATAAACTAAGGGCGCTCCGCATTGGCTACAATTTTCACCGGTATATTCCGGGCCGTTGTTTTCGTTGGCGGCGTCGGCCGCCGAAATCTTTTTGGTAGTCTGACAAGTAGGATAATTAGAACAAGCCAAAAATTTTCCAAATCGGCCTCTTTTGACTAACATGGGGGCCCCGCAATTTGGACATTGTTCGGCACTTTCTTCCTCTTGGGCCACTTCGAATTTCCCTTCGCCGTTAATCAAGATTTTTTTGGTATTTTTACAGCGGGGATAACGCGAACAAGCCAAAAATTTCCCGTACTTGCCATTTTTAATGACCATCTCGGCCCCACATTTTTCACATTTTTCGGTTAAAGCCTCATTCTCGATAATTTCGATCTCTCCTTCTTCATTGCGGCGAAATTCTTTGGTATTGCGGCATTGGGGATAGTTGGTGCAAGCAAGAAATTGGCCATGACGGCCCAAGCGGATGACCAAAGCCGCCCCACATTTTTCGCATTTTAGGTCAGTGGGTACTCCCTGTCCTTTTAAATCCTGCATCTTTTCTCGAGCATTTTCCAGGTTTTTCTGGAAAGGCTCGTAAAAATCCTCTAAAGCTTGCACCCAAGAAAGTTGTCCTTCTTCAACTTTGTCCAATTCCTCCTCCATCTGGGCGGTAAATTGGACATCGAGGATATCTGGGAAATTTTCGACCAACAGTTCCGAGACTAAGCATCCTAATTCGGTGGGGTGAAGACGCCCCTTTATTTTGGTCACGTATTTTCTTTCTTGGATATTGTCCAAAATAGTGGCATACGTGGAAGGACGGCCGATGCCCTTTTCTTCCAGTTCTTTGATGAGGGTGGCCTCTGTATAACGGGGGGGAGGCTGCGTAAAATGCTGTTCCGGCTTGAGTTCCATTAGCTGCAAAACATCGCCCACAGCCAGAGGGGGAAGTTTTTCTTCTGGTTGTTCTTCTTGGCCATTATTTTCGTCCTCCGCCTCAATGTATAAAGCCATAAACCCCGGAAATAAAAGAAGGGAGCCTGTCGCTCTGAAAAGGTACTTTCCCGCCTGAATATCCACGGTCGTTTGATCAAAAATAGCGGGATTCATTTGGCAGGCCACAAAACGCTTCCAGATTAATTCATAAAGGGCGAAGAGGTCCTTTTCCAGAAAAGGTTTTACGGACTCTGGATCGCGGCTTACGGAAGTAGGACGAATGGCTTCGTGAGCCTCTTGGGCTGTCTTTCGGCTCTTGTAGATATGGGGATTTTCCGGCAAAAATTCGGCGCCGAATTTTTGCCGGATAAATGTGCGCACTTCTTGCAAGGCTTCGGGGGCAATGCGCACGGAATCGGTGCGCATATAAGTAATAAGTCCTACCGGCCCTTCTTGACCAAGGTCCACTCCCTCATAGAGTCGTTGCGCTAATGACATGGTCTTTTTAGCCGGAAAACGTAATTGCCGCCAAGCCTCTTGTTGCAATTGACTGGTAATGAAGGGCGGGGGGGGATTTTTCCGACGTTCCTTCCTTTCGACTTCTACTACGGAAAAAGTACACCCGGCCAGATCCTGCAGGATGCTTTGGGCTTCTTGTGCATTCTTAATATCCGCCTTTTTAGAATTGATGCGGATTAAGTTCGCCGTAAAAGGTGGGGGCGTACTCCCGGCCAACTGGGCCTGGATAGTCCAATATTCTTGAGGTTTAAAGCTCTTGATCTCTTTTTCACGATCACAGATTAGACGGACAGCCACCGACTGCACCCGGCCAGCGCTCAAACCTCGTCTCACTTTTTCCCAAAGCAGAGGGCTAATCATGTAGCCGACCAAGCGATCAAGAATCCGCCTGGCCTGCTGGGCTTCGTATTTATCTCGGTTAAGACGCTCGGGATGGCGCATGGCCTCCTGCACTCCGCGGGGAGTAATCTCATTGAAGAGAACTCGATGAATCTTAGAGGAGGGTTTCTTTAACTCTTCGGCAATATGCCAAGCAATGGCTTCTCCCTCTCTATCGGGATCAGTAGCGAGGTAAACGGCATCTGTCTGTTCGGCTGCTTTCTTTATTTCTTTAAGGACTTTGGCCTTGCCTTTAATAATTTGATACTCGGGAATAAAACCATTTTCTATATCAACGCCCAGCTTATTCTCGGGCAGATCTTTTACATGTCCCACCGATGCTTTGATGATCCAGTCTCCCTTTAAATAATTAGCTATGGTCCGGGCCTTAGCCGGAGATTCCACGACCACTAATGACTTACCCATTAATACTCCTTTTTTTCAAAACCGCAGGCGAAATTTTAATTACAGATTTATAGTTATTACGCTTGCTTATTTTCTTAAACCCCGATTAAGCTTTTATGAAATTCATCCCCGGTAGCTGTTTTACATGGCCAGCCAGCTCTAAGGAAAGAAGAATGGCCAGGACTTTGGAACTGGCCATCTCCGTGCGCGCGGAAAGTTGATCGATATGCAGGGGCTGGCTGCCCAAAAGGGCATAAATTTTCTTCTCCTCCGCAGTTAAATTAGGTTCGACCGGTATTTCCGGAGGAGCGGAAATACTCCTCAGAGGAACAAGCTCTTCTATTATATCTTCAGCACGTATAACCAACTTGGCCCCCTCTTTAATCAGCCGATTCGTTCCTTCACTCCGCGGAGAGTCTATATTTCCGGGAACAGCGAAGACTTCGCGACCTTGTTCCAGGGCAAAGCGGGCCGTAATTAAAGAACCACTGCGCAAAGTGGCTTCCACCACGGCCACCCCCATGGCCATACCGCTAATAACGCGGTTACGAATAGGAAAATGGTCTTTATCCGGCGGAGTACCAAAAGGAAATTCAGTGATTACGGCTCCTTGCGTAGCTATCTGCGCATACAATTCTTTATTTTCCGGAGGATAGATAATGTTCAAGCCACAACCCAGGACTCCGATAGTGCGCCCTCCTCCTTTGAGCGCTCCGCGATGGGCGCAAGAATCCACTCCGCGGGCCAACCCGCTAATTACCGTGATTCCTGCCCGACTCAATCCCATCGCAATCCTTTCCGCCGCCGCTTTACCATAGGTGGTGGGATTACGGGAACCCACTATGGCCACAGCTTTTTGATCTTGGGGAAGAATTTTCCCCCAGATGTAAAGAATAGGAGGGGGGTCATATATCTCTTTTAAATTAAGAGGGTATTCGGGATTGTCCCAAGATATTAGGCGTGCTCCCATTTTTTCAGCAAGGTTGAGTTCTTTCTCCACTAAGGGTTGCCAGGCAAACTTTTTTAAGTCTTCCGCCACTTTAGCCCCCACCCCTTCTATTCTTTTAAGTTCATGGAAAGAGGCGCGCAAGGCAAGTTCGGCATTACCAAAAGTTTGCACGAGGCGCTTATAAATAATGCTGCCCACTCCCGGGGCTAAATATAAAGCCAATTTATGATAAAGCCCTTGCTCCATTTCGGCGAAAACAAAATCCTTTGATTAAAAAGGGATGGGGTTTTTAGATAGCCACCCTCCCTGAATTTAATCTCCTAATTGCGAATCTGACTTCCCTTATAGGGAATTCACTCCATTTCGGAAATTACTTCATCACCGGGTTTGATTTCCTGGGAAGAATTTGTAATTACAGCGGTAGAACTTTCTTTTTGGACAGAAACTATTACCGCCTCCCCTATTTTAAATTTGGGTATTTGATTACCTTTATCTGATAGAACTTTTTCCGCCAAATGTCCCGGGCGGTAAATCTTAAAAGTATTACCTACGATTAGGCCATCCTGACTTCCCCGGTCTATGAAAATGTATTCCTTTAGCGTCATGTTTTCCGATTTATTTAAAGAAAAAATTACCTGCCCTTTAATTTTTTTGTTAGTTCTGATCGAAGTTTCGGCAAGGGGGAGGAGAGGTGCGGAATAAATCTTATCTCCGCATTCTATGGGCTGGGATGATTTATGAATCTTAGCGGTGATGATATTTCCTTCTCCTCCGAGAACCACTAATTCCCCGGGGATAAATACTACTCGCCCCATATCTTTCTTAGTCTGGGGATGAATGACGGCGTCCAAATAACGCCCGATAAAAAAGTGATCACCAGGCTTAACGTTTTTTGGTGGCTCCAACTTAAGGTAGACTACATCGCCTAAAGTCAAATTGACCGATCCTTCCTGGCTGCCCACAATTTCTCCCCAGGAAGGAATTTCTTGCGTGGTAATAAAAGGATAAACTTTTTCTCCCTTAGAAAAGGCCGAAGAAGTTTCTTTGGGCGTTGCGGTAATTATATGGGGGGTAAAAAGAATTAGCCCGCTTATAAATAAAACAACAACAGTGATTAATATTTCTTTCCTTTCCATTTGTCACCCCCGAGAAATTATTTAATATTATTAGCTCAAAATTAAATTAACTTCCCCTATCGTTGTTTGTCAAGGTTAAATTTCGAGACCTTTGCCAAAGTCCCTCGGGAGGTAATTCCGTCTTTCCTGTCTCCCTTAAACTACGACCCTTTAGCGCTAAAGAAAAAATCTAGTAAGTATCCAAACCATAAAGGCATTCTTGACTAATTTTCAGGGATTTGAAAAATAGTCTTGACTATTTTTCAAAATTATGAAAAAATGTCACCATGAAATTACGCCCCTTATATATGCAAGTATGGAAGGAACTTACTGCTGAAAAGGCCATGGTTTTTTTGGCCGGGCCGCGGCAGAGTGGTAAAACCACATTGGCCCAAATGATTGCCCAAGAATTTGCCAATCATATCTATGTAAACTGGGATATTCCCGAGGACCGAATACGTTTAATTGAAAATCCTTTCTTTTTCCAAGAGATTGAGCGTCGGAATGGGTCAGTGCCGCTCCTCGTCTTCGATGAAATTCATAAGTACAGAGATTGGAAAAATTACTTGAAAGGGGTTTATGATCGTTTTTTTAAAGAGTTTAAAATTCTGGTTACTGGAAGCGGGCGGCTGGACATTTATCAAAAAGGCGGTGACTCTTTAGCAGGGCGTTATTACCTATTTCATTTGTGGCCATTTACCCTGAGAGAATTAGCTGGTGGTTCGCGAGATATCCACGACTTTAAGAAGCAGCCCTTGTATATCGTAACTGAAAGGGGAGCTGAGCGACGAGACCTATGGCTGGCCATCGAACGATGCAGCGGTTTTCCAGAACCTTTTCTTAAGGGTCGAGAAACATCTTACCTACGCTGGTCCAATACTTATTCCCAGCAGCTGATTCGACAAGACATCAGAGATTTAACCAATATCCAAGCCATTAATGATTTAGAAACTCTTTACCACCTTCTGCCGTCGAGAGTGGGTAGCCCCATATCCATTCCCTCTTTATCGAACACCCTAAAACTATCCTATAACACGATTCGAAATTGGCTCTCCACTTTTGAAAGATTTTTTCTGATCTTCAGCCTATCGCCCTGGACTCGCAAAATTTCCCGAGCAATCCAAAAAGAGCGCAAAATTTACCTTTGGGATATACCTCGTATCAAGGACCCGGCGGCAAGATTTGAGAACATGGTGGCTTTGGAACTTTATCGCGCCGTGACGATATGGAATGACCTAGGCTGGGGGAAATTCTCACTTCATTTTATTAAGAATAAAGATCAGCAGGAAATAGATTTTCTGCTGGCTCAAGAAAACCAACCACTGCTAATGATAGAGACAAAGCTGTCCGAAACCCAGCCTTCACCTGCTCTCTTGCGTTTCCAAGCAGCGTTAAAGATACCCGCTATTCAACTTATCAATCAGGCAGGAGGCTACCGCATCATAAGCAATGATGGTCAGCGAATCTTAGTTGCTCCAGCTTGGTTGTGGCTTTCAGATATTCCTTAAAAAATTATCTCGGGCCTATTTGCCAAATGCTCACCGTAGATCATTTTTGTTTTAGTGACTTTAAAGGATGATGAGAATAGTAGGGCAACCCCTTGGGGATTGCCCATTCAGGCAAGGGATAAAGCCTTGTCCTATAATTTCTTTTTTTCTTTAATCTTCCTTCCTCAATCCTTCAAAAATGCTGACCGTCGATCAGTTTTTAAATTCCAGCTTAATTCAGGCGGGAGAGAGAGGCTCATTAAAATGAGGCACATATTCTTTCATAGGTACGGGCGGGGATATAGAAATTTATTTTAAAAGAAGGAAGTTATTATTTAAGTTTATCTGGCGTAGACAAGTATTTCCCCGCCGTTCTTAATTTCGCCTCTCCCCCTCCCGCCTTTTTCCTGCGGGAGAGAAATATTAAAACTGTTAGAGGGTCAGGCCAAAATGCCTTTGACTTTTTCGGATAGGATGATAAAATACCTTTGTTTTTATGAGAATTTTTTTGCAGGTGCCCAAAGGGAAGAAAGGAGTTAGGAGATGGATTTTGAATTAACAGAAGAACAAAAAATGATTCAAGAGATGGCCCATGATTTTGCGGAAAAAGAAATAAAACCTAAAGCTCCTGAATTGGATAAGACGGAGAGACATCCCACAGAGATAATTCAAAAGATGGCCGAGTTAAATTTGATGGGCATGGCCATTCCCGATACCTATGGGGGCGGGGGAGCAGATGTCGTCTCTTATGTATTGGCTTTGGAAGAAATATCTTGGGGATGTGCCAGCGTAGGAGTAATTATGTCCGTGAATAACTCTTTAGTCTGCGACCCCATTTATACTTTTGGAACAGAAGAGCAAAAGAAAAAATTCTTAACTCCTTTGGCCTCTGGAAAGAAATTGGGATGTTTTGGTTTGACCGAGCCGGAAGCTGGATCAGACGCGGCCGCCCAAAAAACGACCGCTGTCCTCCAGGGTGATGTTTGGGTTATTAATGGCAAGAAAAATTTTATTACTAACGGCAATGTAGCGGATTATTGCGTCCTCATGGCCATGACCGACCGCAGTAAAGGATATAAGGGGATTAGCTCCTTTATTGTGGACTGCAAGAGCCCGGGATTCTCCGTGGGTGTAGTGGAAAAAAAGTTAGGAATTAAAGCCTCCGGCACGGCCGAATTAATCTTAGAAGACTGTCGTATTCCTAAGGAAAATATTTTGGGCGAAGTAGGCCAAGGTTTTTATGTTGCCATGAACACTTTAGATGGCGGACGGATTGGCATTGCCGCCCAAGCCAATGGTATTGCCAAAGCGGCCTTGGAAGCAGCCATTGCCTATTCTAAGACGCGCACTCAATTTGGCAACCCCATATCCAAATTTCAGGCCATTCAATGGATGATTGCGGACATGGCTACCGAGCTGGAAGCAGCTCGTCTTTTAACTTTAAGGGCCGCTTTTCTAAAAGATCACAAACAGCGTTATGAAAAAGAAGCGGCCATGGCCAAGCTTTTTGCTTCAGAGACGGCTAACCGCATTGCCACTAAAGCTTTACAGATTCACGGTGGCTATGGCTATATTCAAGAATATAACGTGGAGCGGCATTTTCGCGATGCCCGCATCACGGAAATCTACGAAGGAACCTCCGAGATTATGAGGTTAGTCATAGCCAATAATATTCTCAAAGGGAAATAATAAAAAAGGAATGATGGAATAATGGAATAGTGGAATATTGGAATATTGGAATGATGGAATATTGGAATGATGGAATGTTGGAATGATGGAATGTTGGAATAATGGAATAATGGGGTAATGGGAAATTGGTTAAAGAAATACAGAAAGGAAGAGGTAGATAATGATTAAGACAAAAGAAGATTATATGGAAAGTTTAAAAAAGCTGAACCATGTTGTTTATTACAAAGGGCAGAGAGTGCCCGATATTACTGTCCATCCGGCTTTTATCCCGCACATTAATGCGGCGGCCAAAACATACGAATTGGCCCTCCGGCCTGAATATGAAGATTTAATGACCGCCACATCCCATCTCACGGGAAAGAAGATTAATCGCTTTACCCATATTCACCAAAGTCGAGAGGATTTAATTAAAAAAGTCCAGATGCTGCGCCTTATTTCTCACGAGACCGGCAGTTGCTACCAGCGATGTGTGGGGTTTGACGCGATGAATGCTCTCTACAGCACCACCTACGAGATTGATGAGAAATACGGTACGCCTTATCATGAGCGCTTAAAAAAATTCGTTATTTATATTCAAGAGAATAATTATATGGTGGTGGGTTCCATGACGGATCCGAAAGGTGACCGTTCCAAAAGCCCAAGCCAGCAGGCTGATCCGGATCTTTTCACGCACATAGTAAAGAAAACCGAAGAAGGCATCATTATCCGCGGAGCCAAAGCGCATCAGACGGGAGCTGTAAATTCTCACGAGATGCTCATCATGCCTACGCAGGCCTTGCGGCCGGAAGATAGAGATTATGCTGTTTCTTGTGCGGTGCCTGTTAACGCTCCGGGAGTAACTATGATCTTTGGCCGCCAAACCAATGAGGAGCGTAAATTTGAAGGAGGGATGGATATTGGGAACCCGGAATTTGGCCTTGTTGGCGGAGAGGCGTTAGTGATTTTAGATGATGTCTTCGTTCCTTGGGAAAGAGTTTTTATGTGTGGAGAATATGATTTTGCCGGCATTTTGGTAGAGAGGTTCGCCTCCCTCCATCGGCAGAATTATGGCGGCTGCAAAGGAGGTTTAGCCGATGTTTTAGTAGGCGCCAGTGCCTTAGCCGCCGACTACATGGGGACTGGCCAAGCTTCTCATGTGCGCGATAAATTAGCCGAAATGACCCATCTGGCCGAAACTATTTATGCGGGCAGTGTAGCTTGCTCGGCTTTAGGACACAGGATGAAGGCGGGAAATTGGGAACCGGATACTTTATTAGCCAACACCACTAAGTATAATGTGACCAAGAACGTTTACGAAGTGGCTAGGTTAGCTCACGATTTAGCTGGAGGGATTATTGCTACCATGCCTTTTGAAGATGATCTAAAAAATCCGGAAGTGGGCAAATATGTAGAAAAATATTTAAAGGGTGTGCATAATATATCCACCGCAGATCGCCTGCGGCTTCTTAGACTTATAGAAAATATGACCGGCGGTACTGCCTTAGCTGAATCTATGCATGGAGCTGGTTCACCCCAAGCGCAGAAAGTAATGTACATGCGCTCGGGGAACATAGAACAAAAGAAAAAATTGGCTAAAAAACTGGCCAAGATTTCGGAAAAAGGATGAGTATATTTAGCCCTACAGTCGAAAACATCAAATTAGTCTCTTCGTTAGAAAAGAAACAAATCAAAATTTAGTTTCCGCTCCGGCAAGCACCTTCAACTTTTTTCCCTTGAGGAAAAAAGGAGAAGGAATATTTATAATAATATTTATACGGGCTGGAGAAGTTCATAAATTAAAAAGGAGGATGGAAGAAAATGAGCGAAGTGGTAATAGCAGCAGCAGCTCGCACTCCCGTGGGTACTTTCGGGGGCACCTTGCGCGATATACCTGCCGTAGAATTGGGAAAAATTGCTGTAACAGAAGCTCTAAAAAGAGCTGGTCTTAAACCAGAACAAGTAGAGGAAGTAATTTTGGGCAATGTGCTGATGGCTGGTCAAGGGCAGAATCCGGCGCGGCAAGTCCTCATTCACGCGGGCATTCCTCAAGAGGTCCCCGCCACCACCATAAATAAAGTCTGCGCTTCGGGATTAAAGTCCGTCATGATGGCCGCCCAAGCGATTAAAGCGGGAGACGCGGACATAATTGTAGCGGGAGGGATTGAGTCTATGAGCCAAGCGCCTTTTTACGTGCCCGGAGCGCGCTGGGGTTACCGCATGAATGATGGCGTTTTGGTCGATGGGATGATTTATGATGGATTGTTAGATATCTTCAACCGTTATCATATGGGGGTGACGGCCGAGAACGTGGCCGCGCGGTTTAACGTCTCCCGGCCAGAGCAGGACAGCTTTGCTTTAGCCAGTCAGCAAAAAGCGGCCCGGGCTATAAAAGAAGGAAGGTTCCGGCAAGAAATTGTTCCGGTTAATGTGCCCCAGAAAAAAGGGGCGCCCCTAATTTTCGATACTGATGAGCATCCGCGGCCCAACACCACCTTGGAAGCCTTAGCAGCCTTGAAGCCAGTTTTTAAGAAAGATGGCACCGTGACCGCGGGAAACGCTTCGGGGATCAATGATGGCGGAGCAGCTTTAGTAGTTATGTCTATGGAAAAAGCTAATTCTTTGGGCCTAAATCCCTTAGTCCGCATTGTTGCCTATGCCACGGCTGGAGTAGCTCCGGAGATAATGGGTACCGGCCCAATTCCAGCAAGTCAAAAAGCTCTGGCTAAAGCAGGCCTTAGCGTAAAAGATTTAGATTTGATAGAGGCGAATGAAGCTTTTGCCGCCCAGGCCGTTTATGTAAATAGAATTATGGGTTGGGATCTGGAGAAGGTAAATGTCAACGGAGGAGCGATCGCTCTGGGTCACCCCATTGGGGCTAGTGGGGCCAGAATTTTAATTACTTTAATTTATGAGATGAGGCGAAGGAAGGTGAGGTTTGGATTAGCCACCCTCTGCGTAGGCGGGGGTATGGGCGCGGCCATGATCGTCGAGCGCATCTAAAATTGTTTATGCGCCAGATTAAATTGGTTATAGAGTATGAGGGCACGAATTACCATGGCTGGCAAATACAACCCCATGTGCGCACTATTCAAGAAGAAATTTCTAAAAAAATTTCTCAGATGACCGGGGAACAAGTGACGCTTCTGGGCGCAGGAAGAACGGATGCCGGCGTGCATGCTTGGGGGCAGGTGGCGTGTTTCCAAACAAATTCCCGGATCCCTTTAGAAGGTTTTTACCGGGGGCTCAATAGTCTTTTGCCCCCGGATATCGTGATTAAATCGGTGGAAGAAGTGGCCGAGAATTTTCATCCCCAGTTTAGCGCCCGCAGTAAAATCTACCAATATGTCATTCTCAACCAAAAAGTTCCTTCCGCTATCCATCGACATTTCTCCTGGCATATTCCTTGCCCTTTGGATGTTTCCGCAATGCAGAAGGCGGCCGATTGTTTAGTAGGCCGAAAGAATTTTTCTTCTTTCCAAGCGGCCGATGACGAACCTACCGACCCGGTGAGAGAAATTTTACGGGCGCAATGGATAGTGCGCGAGGAAGTTTTCTTGGACTTTTTTATCGAAGCTGATGGATTCTTGAAACACATGGTCAGGAATATTGTGGGCACATTGGTGGATGTGGGCAGGGGGAAGATTTCCGTGGCGGATTTCCAAGAGATTTTAGAAGCCAAAGATCGGCGTCGAGCAGGCAGGACTGCTCCCCCTCAAGGACTTTTTTTAGTAGCCATTAAATATGATTAAGTAGCCAGATAAAAAATAACCCTTATGGAGGGAAGGGTAAGCATGAAAAATAATTTTAAAAAAGCAGGGAGTATTTACTTAATAATGGGGATACTTTTTATCCTATGTTCATGCTGGTCAGCAGTCTGGGCAGAGAAGCCAACTCCGGGGGGCACTCTGCGCATAGCCCTTTCTGCTGAACCACCGGGATTAGATCCCACCACTAATCCTTCCGCGACTATAAAACGGGTGGTGCATTATAATATTTTAGAAGGATTAGTTAAAATAGACCGGCAGGGCCGAATCGTGCCGGCCTTGGCCAAGAGTTATCAAATTTCTAAGGATGGAAAAGAATTCGTATTTCATCTGCACCCGCAGATCAAATTTCATGATGGCCAAGCTTGCACAGCCGAAGATGTTAAGTACAGTTTAGAAAGGCTTTTGGACCCGCGCACGGCCGCTGTCCAACGCAAGCTTTATGAAGGAATCGCCGCCATTGAAGTATTAGATTCGTTAACCGTAAAGTTTAAATTGAAAAGGTATGACGCTAATTTTCTCTTCAATTTGGCCCGCGGCGACGCCATCATCACGCATCGCCAGGCCAGCTTAAATTTGAAAAGCAATCCGGTGGGGACTGGCCCTTTTAAATTTATGAGCTGGAAAAGGGGGGAGAGTGTGACCATGGTGAAAAATAGCGACTATTATCTGCCGGGCCTCCCTTATTTGGACAAAGTGATCTTTAAATTCATTCCGGATCCGAGTGCCCAATTGGCGGCGTTGCGAGCTGGGGATATTGAAGTTATTGCTTATGATTTGGCTCCGGAAAATGTGCCTACTTTAGAAAAAGATCCCCGCTTTAAAGTCCTTAAAGGAAGCACGACAACCGATGTAATTATGGCCATGAATCATTCCCGAAAACCATTCCATGACCAGAAAGTGCGGCAGGCCATCACTCTGGCTATTGATCGGCAAGCAGTAATCAAAGGTGCGGTGGCCGGCTATGGTATTCCCATCGGTAGCCATATGGATCCAACCAACCCTTATTATGTTGATCTGGCTGGCCTATATCCCTATGACCCTGAGAAAGCTAAACGCCTGCTGACGGAAGCCGGTTACCCCCATGGTTTCGAAGCCGTCCTGCGGCTTCCTGAGCCTTACGCTTATGCCCGCCGCTCCGGGGAAATAATCGCCGATCAGTTGGCTCGGGTAGGCATCAAAGTCAAAATAGAAGTTATCCAATGGGGACAGTGGATTGATCGCGTTTTCAAAAATGCTGACTATGATTTGACGGTAATAGGGCACGCCGAACCTTTCGACATAGATATTTATGCGCGGCCGGAATACTATTTCCGTTATAACAATCCGCAGTTTCAGCAGCTTATTCGCCAGGCAGAAAGCGAGATGAACGAAGAAAATCGCCGCAAAATTTACGCTACGGCCCAGCGCATGTTAGCCGATGATTTTGTGTGTGTGTATCTCTTTGTTTATCCAGCCCTGCCGGCCATGAAGAAAGAAGTAATGAACTGGTGGAAAGATTATCCCACTATAGCTGCTGATGCTACGGAGGTTTATATCCAAAGATAAATTCTCATCCTCTCTCCCGCCCGCCTTAATTAAGCTGGAATTAGAAGCTGGTCGAGGGGCAGCTTGCCGCTGGCCGAATTTGAAAAACAATAATGTCTTGGCCCACTAAATGAGAGAACTAATTTTTCTTACCATGTTACGCACTTTTCAGTGATGCCATACTAATATTCGCTCCTGACCGTCTAACATTTTTAATTTAATCTCGCTGGCAGGAAACAGGCGGGAGGGGGAGAGGCGAAATTAAAATCGGCTGGGAAATGATCATTCATCTCTTACCCATCTTCCCTCCGCAAAGAACGGCGGGGACATATTTGTCTATAGCAGATAAACTTAAATTATAGCTTCGTTCTTTTAAAATAAATGCCTATCTCCCCGCCCGTAACTATGAAAGAATATGTGCCTCATTTTAATGAGCCTTTCTCCTTCCCGCCTGAATTAAGCTGGAATTTAAAAACTGATCGACGGTCAGTATTCGCTCCTTTTGCGGTTTTCCCCAAAATAAGCTATCATTATTATTGAATTCAAAGTATTTTAATTACTATGCTGACCTTTCTGGCGAAAAGATTCCTCATTCTGATTGCTACTCTCTTTTTAGTCTCGGGAATTATCTTTCTCGTTCTAAAAGTAATTCCCGGAGATCCAGCCCAAATAATTTTAGGAATTGAAGCAAGCCCGGAAAACTTGCAACAATTGCGCCAGAAATTAGGATTGGATCAACCCTTAATCGTGCAGTATGGGCAGTGGCTTTGGGCTTTGCTCAGAGGGGATTTCGGCCATTCCCTTACCTATGATTTGCCTGTGCGTTCTCTGATTATTTCCCGCCTGGAAGTAACCATCCCCTTAGCCATTATGTCTATATTTCTGGCTGTTTTCTTTGCTTTGCCCTTAGGTATCTATGCCGCCGTCCATAGAAATCGTCCCGGAGATTATGGGGTCATGGTGTTTTCCCAATTAGGTTTAGCTATACCGGCTTTTTGGGCGGGGATTTTGCTCATTCTCCTTTTCGCCGTAAAACTGCAATGGTTTTCCGCAGGTGGATTTGCCCCCTGGGTGGAGACCCCCTGGAGGGCATTTAAATCCTTACTTCTGCCCGCCGTTTCTTTGGGTTTAATCAGGGGTGCTGTTTTAGCGAGGATGACGCGCTCTTGCCTCTTAGAGGCTTTGGGCGAGGATTATATTCGCACCGCCCGTTCTAAAGGGCTTTCCGAAAATATAGTTATCTATAAACATGCTTTAAGAAATGCTCTCATCCCCGTGATCACCCTCGCTGGGTTACAGATGGGGGAACTTTTAGCGGGAGCCATAGTCATCGAAAATGTTTTTCATTTGCCCGGTTTAGGGAGGTTAATATTTTTAGCCATAAACCAGCGCGATCTGCCGGTAGTGCAGGGAGTGGGGATTTTAATCGCTTTCGGCATCGTCATTATAAATTTCCTGGTAGACATAGTTTATGGCTTGGTAGACCCGCGCATTCGTTTGCGGGAAAAGGAGATTAGTTAGCCTTGCGTTTAGGGAAGGTTAATTTAAATTTGTTTTTGGGCGGTATAATCGTCTGCATCATCATCTTTGTCGCTATACTCAGTCTGGTTTATACGCCTCATGACCCTAACCGAATGGATCTGGCCCAGCGCTTTCAACCTCCAGGTGGAATGCATCTTTTAGGCACAGATCAATATGGGCGAGATATTTTGAGCCGCTTGATGGAAGGTGCCTGGAATTCTTTAATCGTAGGCGCCATAGCTGTGGGTATTGGGCTGTCTTTGGGAGTTTTATTAGGTTCTTTAGCCGCCTATTGGAAGGGATGGAAAGATGAAGGGATTATGCGCTTGGTAGACGCCCTTTATGGCTTTCCCGCAGTTTTGAGTGCTATCCTGTTCACTTCCATGTTTGGGCCCGGAATTGTAAATAGCATGATTGCCATAGGCATTTTTAACATCCCTATCTTTGCCCGTTTAACCAGAGGAGTTTCTCTCTCGGTCTGGGAGAGAGATTTCGTTACCTCAGCAAGAGCTGTGGGGCAGAGTAATTTAGCCATAATTTGGCATACGATTTTGCCCAATATTCTTTCCCCCTTGATCGTCCAGACGACAGTCCAGATCGCCATTGCTATCTTAGCTGAGGCGGCCTTAAGTTACTTGGGTTTAGGTACCCAACCGCCGCAAGCAAGCTGGGGAAGAATGCTCAGCGAAGCACAGACCTTCATGGAGATTTATCCTTGGTTGGCCATCTGCCCTGGTTTGGCCATTGCGCTGGCGGTGTTAGGTTTTAATCTGCTGGGCGATGGGCTACGGGACTTGCTCGATCCCAAATTGCGGAAAATAGGGAGCAAATAAAGCTAAAGGAGGAGATCGTGAAAGAAGGTAGGTTAACTAACCGCGTGGCGGTAATTACAGGTGGGGCAAGGGGAATTGGTAAGGCCACGGCTTTGAAGATGGTGCAGGAAGGGGCCGCAGTAGCCTTATTTGATCTGCTTCTCCCCGACTTGGAGAAGACGGTTCAGGAAATAAAGGCGCAAGGAGGAAAAGCCCTGGGTCTGCCGGTGGATATTAGTTTACGCCCTCAAGTGGAGAAGGCTTTGGCGACCATAAATGCTGAATGGGGGAAGGTAGATATCTTGGTTAATAATGCCGGAGTTGTTTGCCCCGCCCTATTAGACAGGGTGCAGGAGGAAGATTGGGATAAAGTAATCAGCGTAAATTTAAAAGGTACTTTCTTTTGCACCCGAGCTGTTTTGCCCGTGATGAAAAAAAATCGTTATGGAAAAATCATCAATGTAGGTTCGCGCGCCAGCTTGGGCAAGGAAGAGAGGACAGTTTATAGCGCTACGAAAGCCGGACTCATTGGGATGACGCGCACTTGGGCTTTGGAACTTGCCCCTTATAATATAAATGTCAATTATGTGGGCCCAGGTCCTATTGCCACAGAATTATTCCAAGCCAGTAATCCTCCGGATAGTCCCCGCACCCAAGCCATTATCAGAAGTATCCCTTTACAAAGAATGGGGGAACCTAAAGACGTGGCTAATTTAATTTCTTTCCTGGCTTCTGATGAGGCATCTTTCATCACCGGCCAAGCCATCTTCATTTGTGGCGGGCTGACCGTTGGTGCCGTACATTATTAAAGAGTGTGCCCCTCAAGATAATCCCGGAGTCTAATTTTACCAGTAATAATGGACTGGGCTTCGGGCCAATTTTTTTTGATAAATAAGGCAAAATAAATATGCCCGATTAATAGACTGAGCAAAGAAGCGGAAAAGAAAGTGTGCAGGATGCGGCTGTAGAAAATGGATTTCCAGCCCAAGCCCAGAAGAGCAAGGGGAAGAAGCTCGCGCATTGGTTTCCAGATAACCATTCCCGTTAAAATAAGAAGGAAGATATTGCCAGCTACCACCCAATGGAAAAAGATTTGGGCCGGATGGTACTTGCCACTGCGGGGGTAAAATGGCGAGAAACCCAAAAAATTTTTAACCATGTGTAGCAGGCGGTGCACTTCTTTTTGGTTGATGGCCATAGGGTTTAAGGCGCGGACGATAAAGCTCTCGTAAATAGAATGGAAGGTCAAAGTGACGAACAAAATAGCCGTTCCCCATTGATGCCACCGAAACCAATAAGCTGGAGGGGGAGAAGAAGAAAATAAATCAGCCGGCTGATAGATCATCCAACCCGAGACAAACAAAATGATGATGGCAGCTGCATTAGCCCAGTGGCAAATTCGTTGCATAAGATTATGGCGGAGAAGGAATTCTTCTGCACCACTAAGGGGCTGGGGAAGTGGTTCACTAGGTTTGGGCTGGCGGAAGGCCCGCCGGCCAGCATGAATTCCGCAAAATAATAAAGCCACCAAGATAAAAAAATAAAAAAAAGATTCATCAAGGCGATAAAAATTATAGTCGGCCATATTTTTGCAATCCCTCGGCTACTTCGGGAAGCTGCCAACGCTGGAGAGTAGCTTTAGTAGGAATTCCTTTAGGCAAATCCCAGCCCATGAGTTGGTAATATTCGGTCTTAGCCTTCTCCAAGTCTGCCCGGTTATATTTCCGCCCCCCAGCATCTTCTTTTTCAAAATATAAATCGTGCAGAAGATCATCTTGGCGAGTGCGGCCATCGCGGGCGGCCAATGCTCTTTCTAAGGTGCAGAGCATACTTCCTATGTTATACGACTCCGCCACATCCATCTCTAACCCGGTAACTGCCGCATAAAGCCGGGACTCTAAAGATACATCGCCCACATGGTCAGGAGTATTCGCGTTAAAAAGATAGGGGAAAAGAATATCACAAAGGATATAACAATCTTTTAGTATGGAATGCTCATGATAGCGTTTGACCACGCGCGCCGCCCAATCCCAGTTTAGACTTTTCCCGTCAGGGCGAAAGAATTCGGCAGCCTCCGCCGAGCCATAAGCTTCTTTCATGGCTGCTTTAAGCAGGGGAAAAATTTTCGCTGGATCCGCAGTGAGGGCGTCTTGGCCAACGGTAAAAGCAGCTCCCCAGAGCATAGCGATATAACTGTGGGAGACGAGGGCGTCTCGATTATCTAAGGCCCACATCAGGGCTAAAGCCGGCACAGCATAACCGGTAGGGAAACCTCCCAGATAAACCCAATGTTCTCTGTATCCTCCAAAATTTCCCGATCGCGGATAATACATCTGGGCCAGCTTTTCGGCCTTTCCTCCCAGCTTAGCTGCTGCTCTTTGGCCGCCTTCAGCTAAGAGATCGCCAAATCCTTCTCGATGAGCAATCATATGTAAAAGTTTAAAAATAAATTTCCAAGAACCAATTTCTTTAAGAGGTAAACCTGTTTCTTCTTCGGTAATCAATTTTTCTCGATAACAATCGGCCAGCCAAGGGACGATGGCCATAATTTCGTAAGCATTTATCCCTAACAGGTCAGCGAGCTTGGCCGCCTGCCAAGTTACTTTACTGTATCCTTTTTCGGGCTCGTGCACCATTGATTCCAAATACATGTAAGATTGGGCACAAAAAGCTACTCCGGGAATTATATCGGGCCCTTTTACCCGCGAGCGACAGGCTACGGGACAAGCAAAACAGCTATCTGGAGTTTGCGAATATCCCGAGGAAGGATCCCGACAAAGGTCGAGGAGTTCACCGGGAAGGAGGGATAAACTACCACGTCCGTAACCTCCGCCCCAAATATTATATTTAAACCCTTTTTCTTCAGGCTGGTAAGGATCGCTATGGGCTGGGCGACGGGTAAAGAGTCGGTAAATATGCTGCGTAGTTTTGGCTAAGTCTTGGGGGCGAGCTACGGGTACATAACCGCTGCCTTGCACGGCGATAGCCTTAAGATTTTTTGCCCCCATTACGCCGCCAAAACCTCCCTGGCCCGAAGCATCACCCGTGTCTGTAAGAATACAAGCAATGCGGCTCCTGTTTTCTCCAGCTTTACCTATAACCAGTATTCTGGTCTTAGAGCCATGTATTTTCCAGAGCATTTCTTGGGTCTGATAGGTATTCAATCCCCAGAGGCGAGTGGCATCTAAAATTTCTCCTTTTTGGTCATTTATCCAGAGGTAGACGGGGCGGGGGGCTTTTCCTTCAATTACCACCGCATCGAATCCAGCCCATTTTAATTCGGGAGCAAAATGTCCGCCAATACCGGAGCGGGTGAAAGATTCTATCGGACCAGTTTGGGGAGCTTTGCCTAACACCATGAATCGGCCCGAAGTAGGGGCCAGAGTTCCTTGCAGTGGACCAGTGGCCAAAATGATTTTATTTTGAGGATCAAAAGCTTTTACTTCGGGCGGAACTTCGTCCCAGCAAATTTTGGCTCCCAAGCCGCGCCCGCCCAGAAATTTGGGCACATAATCAAAAGTTGATTGGCTGGTAATCTTGCCCGAGGTTAAATCAACTCTTAAGATTTTTCCAACCCAACCGCCTGGATTTTTCATCTTAATCATCTTTCATGGCGGGGTAACCGATGATCAAGCCTTGTTCAGACTTGACCAAACGGAGTACTCCTAAGGGACAAAATTTGACACATTGCGGATCTCCCCAGCAAAGGTGACATTTAATAGTTCTATACCTATGGGGGTCGAACTTTAGCCGCGCCGGGCGAAAATGATTGGCACAGGCTTGAACACATCTCTGACAACCTATACAAACTCTTTCGTCGATAATGCGGGCATAAGTACCTTGCTTAATTTCAACCTGCAGAGCGGTCACCGGGCAGGCTCGCAAACAAGGCGGATCAGCGCATTGGTAGCAGAGCTTAGGTTCATAATCGCCCTTTAAATAATCTTTTGTAATCGTAAGCCGGGCTAAAGCAGGAGAATTGCGGCCAGGGCTATTAAAATTGGTGCAAGCCATTTCGCAAATCCGGCAACCGGCACAGAGGGATTTATCAGCCATAATAACTGCTTTAGCCAAAGCAACTTTTTCCCCGTTAGGGAAAGTAAGGACTTCTAAGAGGTTTCCTATAGTGAATAAACTGGCTAAACCAAAAGTGCCTAAAGTAAGGCCCTTCAAGACAGTTCTTCTTTCAGCATCGGCCGGATCAGATGGTTCAATTTTAAAAGATAAATCTTTTTTGTTTTGGGCTTCCATTCCTTCCTCAGTAACTTGAGCTAATTAGAGATAGAAAAGGGGACTAAGTAGCTGGAGGGGAGAAATAAGGTCTGGTAGATAGGGGACCGAAAGATTCCCTAGTTTCCTTAAGCACTAATTTGTAATGATAAGTTGACTCAGCTCCCAAGCTTTTATCTATGTATTCATAACTATCCTTGCCTGGAGTTAAAGTGATAACAGCCACTTCTTTATATGGTCCTTCGGCAAAAGTATCAGCCCGCATAATCTGGAGGGGTATAGGATTTTTAAAGTCACCTTTTACTTTCCAAGTAAGTTTGGTTGCTCGGTATAAGGCATGCACGCGGAAGTCAACAATCTTAATAGCTGTGGGTTCAGCGATCAAATTTAGGGGGTTCAGAAAAATAAAGAATAAAAAAAAGATCAAAGCTTTTCCCATTTAATTTATTCCTCCTAACTCGATTCCTTCTTTGATCAGCAGCAAACCCTTTCCCGCCTAATAAGGCGGGAAAGGGAAAAGTTATTTGTCGGCAATACTTAAGCAAGGACGAGTTTAATATCTTCTTCTTTGCGGGCGTAGCCAATACCTAATTTTACGGCCTGGAGAATCTGTTTTTGGTACCAAGCATACATGCCTATCTTATTCTGGGCCATATTAGGATACCACTCTTGCAGAATTCTGATGCCCGTAACATCATTAGCCACTTGATCACCAGAGGCCAAGATCATTCCCGGTTTAACTTGCTCGCCATGGGAAGGACCGCCGCTAATTAACGATCTTCGGCCATCCATAATAATTAAATCCGGACGGAAGGGGAGGTTGATCTCGGCGGCTTGTTCCGCTACGAAGATGTGATTAAAACCATGGAGGTAAGCGCCGCGGTCGGCGCGGTGCAGAATGCCAACCGAGAGTTTTAGGCTCATGGTGATGCCGCCTAAGAAATGGGTTTTCATCACGGGAGTATAGATGACCTTATCGTAATTCCTTAAATCGGCCGGATAAGCTACGGTACCATCTCCTCCTCCCAGCTTGCCTAAGAATTCTGCATTAGCATTTCTAATGTTCATCCATTTTTCGCCTTCCCAGGTTTTCAAAGGAGTATTGGTTTCACGGCACACGGCATCATAGCCAACTTTTTTAATTACCCGTTCGGTTGGCCCCCAGGGACCGCAAGTATCGGCCACGGTTAAATTAGTGTACCCTTCATCTTTGAGGACCATAATTAATGCTTTTAAGAATTCAGGGTCTGTTCCACCTTGGGGCCAAGGATCGCCAGTGTTCATATTTGGTTTAATGAGAATTTTATCAGTCTTTTTCAGAGATTTTTCAAAGCCGCCAATAAGTTTTATAACTTTTTTAATATCGCCTTTTAAATCTTTGTCTAAGGGAGTAGCCATAATAATTCCCACTAAGGACTTTTTCCCTTCCGCATACCAATTGGGGTGAAGATGAGACCAATTTACAGGGCGGCCCCCATCGATTAAATTTTCTGGCTTTTTTTCAAAATAGTCTTTAGGAAGGGGGGCATTCTTTATAAATTCGCCATATTGTTTTAGCTGGGTATCGCGCATTCTCCAAACACCTTCGTGGGCTGGGGTATCAAGATCATCGACCCCATGAGCCAACTTTGGGCCAAGGAGTCCTAAAGCCGCCACTCCGGCCCCGCAATATTTAGCTACATCTTCTATAAACTTTCTGCGGGTAATCCCTTCTGCGCCCATAAATCCTTCCTCCTTTCTTTAATAATTAAGTGGTATGATTAAATTACCCTTTGGCTACCAGCCACCTGGTTTAACCTTTCACCTCCTTTCTTTTTAGATTTCACTCAAAAGCGCCTAAATAATTTTTAGGATGACCGGTCATAGAAGGGAAATTACAGTTTGATAATTTAGCTATTTTAAAAAATTTGTCAAGGACATTTTCTTGACTCATTTGATCGGAATGCCGGCCCATCGTAAATCATCCATTTTCACCCTCTCCCCAGTACATTACTGAACAGTAATTGAAAGAATAAGATCATTTGCAGGGTAGGCCTCTTTTCGGCAACGGATAAACCCTTGCTCTACAACAATAGTCCTTTGCCCAAGGCCTTATTAAAAGGAGCAAAACTTCATCAGATGACCAAGAGAAAGTTTTCACCCTTCCTTCTCGCCAAACAATAAAAATCTCTACCCTTCAGTGGTGCCTTAGGTCTCTCTCATTTTTTTATAGATTTTTTTGGGGAAATTCCTTTATATTTATTTTGGGTTTAGTAAATTTAGTGAGTTAAAAGGGACCAGGATGCGGATTTATGTCTTATCTGAAAGTTTCGCCGTTTGCCGGCTAACTCAAGAAGAACCAATACCAGCTTGGGCTTTAAGCAGCCCCTTTTATTCTATTACCCGAACTTTTGAAGAGCTCTCTATAGTTTGTCTGGAAAAATACGTCCCCCAAGGAGTAACTAAAAATACTAATTGGCGCTGTTTGAAGATGGAAGGCCCTTTAGATTTTTCCGCGGTGGGCATTTTAAATTCAATTACCGAGCCGCTGGCTAAAAATGGTATAAGTATTTTGGCTGTCTCTACTTATGAGACAGATTATTTCTTAGTGCGGGAGGAACAGTTAGGGGAGACTTTAAAAATATTAAGCAAGGAAGGGCATAAAATTAAGCAGCTAACCTAAATTGTTTTAGATAGTCTTTAAGAGAGAATGAAAAATGCGTGATAATTATGCGCACCGAACAGTTTCTTTTCAAGAGTCAGTCATCCGGAAGATGACGCGCGTTTGCCAGCAGTATGGGGGAATTAATTTGGCCCAAGGATTTCCCGAAAAAGAGCCTCCTGCGGAAGTAATTCAAGAAGCTGTGCAAGCTATTCAGAATGGGAACAACCAGTACTCCATAACCTGGGGGCAGAAAGCTTTACGGGAAGCAGTGGCGCAGAAGGTGCAGAAATTTAATGGGATCAATGCTGACCCAGAAAGGGAAGTAACTATAACCTGTGGAAGTAGCGAAGGTTTGATAGCTTCTTTGTTAGGTTTGGTGAATCCGGGCGAAAAAGTGGTCATTTTTGAGCCTTTTTATGAAAATTACTTACCCGGGTTAGCGCTCTGCGGAGCCACCCCCTTGTTTGTGCACTTGCGGCCTCCAGCATGGGCCATTGACATGGAGGAATTAGAAAGAGCCTTTGCCCAAAACCCCAGGGCGATCATCCTAAATTCTCCGGGCAATCCATCGGGAAAAGTCTTTTCCCAAAATGAATTGGCGGTAATTGCCCACTATTGTCAAGAAAGAGAAGTCTTAGTTATTACCGATGAAATATACGAACATATTATATATGACGGTTTAGAACATATCCCCATGGCCAATCTGCCGGGAATGTGGGAGAGGACAGTAACGGTAAGTGGCTGTTCCAAGACTTACAGTGCCACCGGATGGCGAGTGGGTTATGTGGTAGCTCATCATAGTATCATGGATGCTATCCGCAAAGTGCATGATTATTTGGTCGTCGCTGCGCCCACTCCCTTTCAGATAGCCGCCGTGCTCGCCCTAAACCTCCCCGATTCTTATTATGATGAGCTCAAAAAATATTACCAAGAGAGGAGGGATTTCCTTTTAAAGTTATTTGCCGAATTATCAATTCCTGTTTTGCGCCCGGCCGGCGCGTACTACATGATGATTCAGATTGACCATCTTGGTTATTTGAGTGATGAGGATTTTGCGATGGCGTTGGTGGAGAAAGCAGGTATAGCGACCGTGCCTGGCTCAAGTTTTTATCACCTTCCTGAAGATGGAAGGGATAAAGTGCGCTTGTGTTTTGCCAAGAAGTGGTCTACCCTTTATGAAGTTCAAGAACGCTTGACCAAATTTCTCAAAGGGTAAATAAAATTTTCCGAGATGTTGGTGGAACATTAAATTTCTGATTAAGGAGGAAGATATGGCCAAAAAGAAAAAGCTCTTCCGCGGAGTGGCCGTCGTGGGCGGCGGATTGTCCAAACTCGGCCTTTTTAAAGAAAGAAATTGTAAAGACTTTTTTGCTGAAGCTTACTTAGAGATGCTGCAATCCGTGGATAAAGGGATTGATCCGCGGGATATTGAAGCCATCTATATTGGTAACTTCAGTAATGACTTCTTTGTCAAACAGGCCCACTGGGGTCCGATTATCGCTGATTTGGTAGGTCATGTACCCAAGCCGGTAACCAGGACTGAAGGAGCCTGCGCTTCCAGTGCTTTGGCCTTTCGGGAGGGTGTTTTCGCTATTGCTTCTGGTTTTTATGACATCGTCCTCGTGGGGGGCATCGAGCAAATGTCCAAACGTACTACTGAGGAAGTCACCGAAGGGCTGGGTACAGCAGGTAGTCCTTATGAAGTGGCCACGGGGTTTACCTTTCCCGGGGTTTTCGGGACTATCGCAACAGCCTACTTTGCTAAATATGGGGCAAAGCGGGAGGACCTTTTTAACGTAACTATTAAAAGTCACAACAATGCGCCCTTGAATCCGAAAGCGCAGTTTCCTATGACCGTCCGTGACTTTATGAACGCTCGCATCGAACGCTGCCGGCAGAAGGGTGAGCCTATCCCCACCTGGAAGGATGAGAAAGATTTTTTGCGGGATGTTTCGGTTAATCCTCCGATAGCCTGGCCCATGCATCTTTTTGACTGCTGCCCGATTAGCGATGGGGCTTCTTGCCTGCTCCTCGTGGCCGAAGAAATAGCCAAGAACTTTACGGATAATCCTATTTATATTGCCGGCATAGGTCAGGGAAGCGGTTATAGTTTGCACGCCACTAAAGATTTGACTTCCTTTGAAGCGACGCGGCAGGCAGCCAAAGAGGCCTATGAGATGGCGGGATTAACTCCGGCGGATGTGCAGTTTGCAGAGGTTCATGACTGTTTTTCCATTGCCGAGATTATTCACATGGAAGATCTTGGTTTCTTCAAACCAGGGGAAGGTTATAAGGCAGTAGCCGAAGGGTTAACCAGACTCGATGGCCCCAAGCCGATTAATACTTCGGGAGGTCTAAAGGCTAAAGGTCATCCCGTCGGCGCTACTGGCGCAGCCCAGCTTTACGAAGTATGGCTGCAGCTTAGAGGTCAGGCTGGCCCACGCCAGATTCCGAATCCCAATTTACGCGTAGGTGGAGCTCATAACTTAGGAGGTACAGGTGGAACCTGCACCTTTGTTATTTTGGAGAGGAGGTGAGGCTATGGCAGAGCGTCCTTTCAATGATTATTCATATGAACAGTTCCTGAAAGAAGGGAAGATTATGGGGTCTCTTTGTAAAAAATGTGGAGCAAAAGCTTTGCCTCCCCGACCAATTTGCGTCTCCTGTTATGGTACCCAGATGGAATGGATTGAATTTAAAGGAGAGGGGAAATTGGCTGCCTTCACCGATATTGTCGTGGCTCCTCCTTTTATGGCTAAAGAAGGGTTTGGGAAGAATAATCCCTATGTGGTAGGTGTGGTGGAGCTAAAAGAAGGCGTAAAAATTGTGGCCCGTTTGATAGGCATCGATGCCAAAAAGCCAGATGAAATTAAGGTGGGTAGTCCATGGCGGGCTGAATTTATTAAGAGTGGTCAAGGGCCGGAAGAGAAGGTTTATCTTGCTTTTAGGCCAGCTTAAGAATTGACGCAAACCACCCTCTCGCCCGCTAAACCGGAGTTGTAAATGGGCGAAAGGGTCTAATTAAAAACCATCAGCTGCGCTTATTATGGAGGGCAAGTGTTTAGGCTTGGCCAAATGCGGCAAGGGCCAAGCCCTTGCCCTACATTTTTTTTAAATATCAAGAAAATAGGATGGCCCCGATCTATGGAAGAGATATTATCTTCTTAAAAAGGCGGGTGCACGGTCATGAAAGTAAAAACCTCCATGCCGTTTGTTTCGGCTTTAGTTTTTTCGCCATTGATTACTTTGATCATATAATCAATCATTTCGGACCTTAGTTCAGAGAGGGTCTTTCCTTCAATCAAGCAGCCCGCATTGATATCTATATCATCAATCATCCGCTGATATACTTGAGTATTACTAGCTACTTTAATTACGGGCACGGCTGGAAATCCGGCCGGAGTTCCCCGACCTGTAGAAAAAAACATCAATTGCGCTCCACTGGCTGCTAATCCAGCCATAGAATCGCCATCATAACCGGGCCCGTCTTGGATGATCAGCCCTTTTTCTGTCGGCCATTCGCCATAATCGACCACCTGATTAATAGTTTTTGAACCACCTTTGAAGATGCAGCCCATAGATTTTTCGGCAATAGTACTCATTCCGCCGTCCATGTTGCCTGGTGAAATTACCCAACTGGCTAAAGGTCCCATAATGTCTTTAGTCCGTTGTTCAGCTTGGGCAATCATAGTGATGATTTTTTGGGCAACTTCCTCATTTTTGGCGCGGCGGGCTAAAACATGGGCGGTACCAATCATCTCAGTATTTTCGCCGAAAATAACCGAAGCCCCTTTTTCTACCAGCCAGTCAGAAACAGCCCCCAAAGCTACATTGGCTGTTACTCCCGACATAGCATCAGAACCGCCACATTCCATGGCTACCAAAAGTTTATCCCATGGAAGGGGGACGCGGGTTTGTTTACTGATTTGGGCCCACAACTCCCGGGCCGCGGCTGCTCCTTTTTTTATAGTTTGTTTCGATCCGCATTCCTGCACATTAAAAATTTCTATTGGCTTTTGAGCTTTCTCTATGAAAGGCAGCAGAGCTTTAGTATTAGCCCGTTCACAGCCCAACCCAATAAGCACGACCGCGCCCACATTGGGATGATGAACCATTCCAGCCAAAATGCGAAAAAGAATTTGGGTATCGCGGGGACTTCCCCTTCCACAACCATGGGCATGAGTAATACAGGTAGCTTCGGGAACTGCTCGCGAAATATGATCAATTACTCCATTAACACAAGCAACAGTGGGTAGCACTAAGACTTGATTGCGAATACCAAATTTACCGTCGGGCCGCGCATAGCCCGTAATCTCCTTCATTTCTTCCACCTCTGGCTTTCCAAATTATGGGTATGGACCCACTCACCCTTTTTAATTTCTTTTTTGCTCACGGCGACCACTTCTCCATATTTAATGATCTCTTCCCCCGCAGGAATGTCTTGGCGAGCGACTTTATGGCTCGCTGGTATATCCTCCAAAATTAAAAAATTTTCTACCCCCTTCAGGATAGCGGATTCTCCCTTTTTTAAATCTCGGAGAGCGACGAAAACGTTATCCCGAGGATGAATCAACAAGACGTTATCTGGCATTCTACCTCCTCAATGCATTTATGAAGCTAATATTTTTATTTTTTTAAATACATCATCGTGCCGTCTTGGACTACGCCTACTTTGGCCTTCTCCGGGAAATCTTTTTCCAAGATGGCCAAAGCTTCGGCCCAGGATTTAACGATTAAAGCATCATCCGCATGACAAATTAAGTCTAAGAAAGTCTGGTCAGGAAAGGGGGTCAGGACAATTAATTTTTTCAAAATTTGCTGCAGAAAACCCTTAGGTTTAGGGGAAAAATGCCTCCCGCCATATTCATTCCCCCAAGCCCGCATTACATAATGGGGCACCTGTCCTTCCGGAGCATCAGCGATTAAAACCGCGACTCCCTCTTTTGGTTTTAATAACATGAGCGCCAAAAGAAGGGCGATGGCGGCTTCATTGGCTTTGCCGTAGGCATTAGCGATGATTAGGTCATAGCCGCCATTATTTTTTATTCCGTAGTGTTCTTTAGCTTCTGCACTGCCGATTTGATGGGTGGCGCGGAAAGGACCAGCATAAAGGTGGGTAATTTCGCCGCGACGGTTGATTAAGCAATCAACCTTGAAATTCAACCCCGCCGCATCGCCAGCCGCATCGCATTCCGCGCGCATGATGTTATTTTCAAAATTGCCTAAGCCCGTGCGTTGGGGGTCTCGATAAAGTTGGTTGTGAAATTGATTGATAGTTTCTATCCCGGCCACCCCCGGGAGAATAATTTTGGCTCCCCCACCAAAACCCACATGGACATGAGGGGTAATGCAGCCGATACCTATTTTTAGATCGCAACTTAGGAACTCCCGATTAAACCAAAGTTCTACTCCCGTAGGTGTGCGACCGATGCGGACGGTGTTCTGAAAGGGGTCGTGGTTATAAACTGGATAATTTTCTACAATCTCTTCTCCTAATTTCTTGCGCGCACTGGTCATGTCCTGAGCTCCGTGAGCTCCCAAAGCCCAAAGAAAACGGATCTGCTCCCTTTTCATTCCAGATTCATGCAGGATTTGCAAGATATGAGGAGCAATCTCCTTCACGGGAGTAGGACGGGTCATATCATCGAAGACGATCACGGCTTGTTTTTTACCTTTGGCCAAATCGGCAAGAGGGGCTCCGCCCAAAGGGTGGAGAATATTTTGTTTTATCAAAGCAGGCGGAAGAGCCGGCTTTGCCAAACCAGGAGGGTGGAGATTATCAATTTGCCAATGGTCAGGGAAAAATAATTCTTGTTCTTTGTTTTCATACCATAGGCGGCAGGGGACAGAGATTTTAACCAATCTTTATCTCCTCCCTTTTTAGCCAATAAGAATCACCATCAACTTGCGCGGGCCATGCATGCCTTTAAAGAGCACTCCTTGAATATCACCGGTCATACTCGGTCCCGTAATGAAGACGAACTGGCTGGGCAGACTATTTTTATTAGCGAAAACTTGGTCGATAGCTTTTTCATAAGTGGGAACGAGCCGTTCAATCGGCACAACGGCGATGTGCAGAATAGGAGCAAGAGAAATGAGTCGAGCTTGATCTTTGCGGTGCCTGATGCCCAAAGTTCCTGATTCTGCCACAGCAAAATCAGCACCGGTAATGCCGGCATCTGCCTCCAAAAAGACAGCATCTTTGTAAGAATCGCGGTCGACAAAGTCCAAAGGAGTCATTATTTTTATTCCCTGTTTAGTCCCCCAGGCAGGCAGATTAAGTTGACCTATAACTTCATCTGTAGAGACCATGACTTTTTTTAAGTTCTCAGCCTGCGCAATTTCAGTTAATTTTTCTATGGCTTCCTCATAACTTTTAACTCGATATACCACCCCAGTTTCCTCAACCAAACGCTCCGTAAATCTTTTTACCAATTCTTCCTGAGTCATGGACAATTCGGCTAAAGGGGGCAGGACAGGCCTCGGACCAACAGGCTCTGCCGGAGCTTGTTTTAATTTTTGCAATATTTCTTCTCGGGCGCTGCTTTGTTCCATCGAAACCTCCCCAACTTTTAAGAAGGCTTGGTTATTTAAGCTTCTTTTTTTAAATTTTTCCACCTTTCGTGGAAAGTATTCTCAGCCATGGCCGGCAGATCCCGTTGCCTAAACCAATCGGCGAAAGAGCCCTTTATTTGTCGAATTATTCCTTCTCGGGCATTTTTATTGATAAAGGGCCGGGCCATTTTAATCCCTAAATTCCAAAGCCAAGGGCGTTTTATGGCCCAAGCCCAAGCCTTAAAAAAGCGGATTTCTTGAGCTGGGCGGGCCTTGCCCCCAAAATACGGATCCACAGTCACATCTTTATGCCGGTAATATAAGAAGAGACTGGGATGATCGATTCCCGCCGGACAAACACTTTTACAAGCCGCACAAAGAGTCGTCGCCCGGTAAAGATCTTGGGTTTTTTCTAAGCCTAAAAGCAGAGGGTTTAAGACTTGGCCCATTGGACCAGAATAAGCCCAGCCGTAAGCATAGCCGCCGATTTGCCCGTAGACAGGACAAATATTTAGACAGGCCGCGCAGCGGATACAACGCAGAACTTGGCGGGCTTTTAAGTCTTGGTAGATCTTGGTTCGCCCGTTATCCACGATGACGATAAAAAGTTCCTCCGGCCCGTCTATTTCATCTTTCTTTTTAGGTCCGCTGTCCATAGATACGTAGGCGGATAATTTTTGACCAGTGCAGTTGCGACAAAGGAGTCTAATTAAGTGTAAAGCATCCTTCATGGTGGGAACTACCTTCTCGATACTCATTACAGAAACTTGGGTTCGCGGCGAAGCTTTGGTATAACGAATGTTCCCTTCATTCTCCACATTAATGATCGTACCCGTTTCCGCCACAGCCATGTTCACACCCGTAATACCCATCTGCACATGGTGAAATTTGTCGCGGAGAAAGAGGCGGGCAGCATAACCGAGTTCCACGGGATCTAAGGTAGGTTCTTTTAGGTTGGCCTTGGCCATGAAAATATCCCTTACCTCTTCCACCGGCACATTAATCGCCGGGCCCACAATATGGAAAGGGGGAAGATTAAGCTGCTGGGCGATGAATTCACCCAAATCCGTTTCCCAGGGTTCGATGCCATTCTGGCTGAGAACTTCATTTAGCCCTGTTTCCTCCGTGACCATGGATTTTCCTTTAGTTACATACTTAACCCCGCGTTCTTTGGCCAACTTCAATATATATTCATTGGCTTCTTGGGCATCTCGGGCCCAGAAAACTTGGGCGCCATTAGCCAAAGCATTTTTCTCAAAATGTTCTAATAATTCGGGGAGTCGAGCTATGGCTTCTTGGCGGATAGCAGCCCCATAAGCTTGCGCCGCCTCAATATCGGGGAAAGTACTCAGCCCTATACTTCTTTTCATATTCTGGATCGGGGGCATGACTTTTAAGAATTTTTGCGAGAGAGGATTATGCAACTCTCTGGCCACTAATTCTTTGAATTTTTCTGTTCGTGGTTCCATTATGCTTTCTCCCTTCGGTAATCGGCTAAGAAGCTGGCCAAGTGCATTATTTTCTTTTGCGGATGATTGCGGCTGAGGTAACCGCCGATGTTTAAAAGACAACCAGGTTCGCCAAGAAGGAGTAAATCCGCACCACTGGCTAAATAATTTTCCACTTTATTCTTAACCATGCTCTCCGAAATGTCTGCATAATGATAGGCGAATTCGCCACCAAAACCGCAACAAGTATCAGCAGCATTGAGGGGAACAAGTTCTACGCCTTTCACGGCTTGGATTAATTTTTTCGGCTGAACAGAAACCTTAAGGCCGCGGAGGATATGGCATGATTCATGGTAAGCTACTTTTCCCGAAAAAGAAGCTCCCACGTCTTCCACATGTAAAACATCGACGAGAAACTGAGAAAATTCATAGATGCGCGAGGCGACTTCTTCGGCTCGGCGCCGCCACTCCGGGTCATTTTCGAAGAGCTCAGGGTAGTGGTATTTCACCATGCATACGCATGATCCAGAGGGGCTAACAATTATTTCATCTTCGCCGAAGACTTCGAGGAAATGCTGGGCTGCCTTTTGGGCTTCTTTCTGATAGCCGGCATTCATCGCCGGCTGGCCACAGCAAGTTTGCTCTTCGTGATAGAATACGGAAACTCCTAAGGAGCGGAGGAGCCTAACTGTCGCTTCTCCGATATGGGGTAAGAAGAGATCGACGGTACAGGGAATGAATAAAGATACTTTGTTCATAAGATCATCCCTTTCTTGAGGAAAGGATTAACGATTGTTTTATCTTCATCCTACCTAAAATAGCATCATCAAATTAGCAAAAAGCTAAAGAAAAGGTCAAGAGGAAAAAATGCCCAGACGTAATGCCTTACTAAAGGGTGGATTTCTTATAACTCCCCCTTTTTCCCCCTCTTAGTTTAAGAGGGGGAAAAAGGGGGAGTTACAAAATTTCGAGATGCACAATAGATTAGATTTGTGAGGCAAATAATTAGCGAAATTGGCCAGCCATAAAGGATGGCCCTACGAAATGACAAGAAATAATTGTTTTTATATCTAACCCACTCTTCAGTGAGGGATTACGCCCAGACGACTTAGCGAGAAAATAGACTTTTAAAATGGACATGAGGCATTGCCCCTTCCCTCTATAAATTCAAGGGAAGGGGGAAAATAGGTGGGTTCTCAGCCACATTTAATCTATTATTTAAGCGAAACTTTCTATTGTTTAAAAATTGTTTAGAGCATTTTATTTGGTAAATAGGTTATGATATGTGGAAAGAGGATGAAAATCACGAGGGCAGCCATAATTAAAAGTACATAAGGAATAACACCGCGGATTATGTCGGCTGTAGTAAGCCCCAATTGTGGATCAGCCGCCCCCCGGACATAAAAAATAGCATAAGCAAAAGGTGGTGTCATAAAAGACATTTGCAGATTGATGCAGATCATCATGGCAAACCAGAGAGAATCAAATCCGAGCTTTTCGGCGATGGGAGTTACGATAGGTACCATGATAAAGAGAATCCCCAACCAGTCAATAAAGAAGCCCAACATAAAGCAGATAAACATGATAAGGGCAAATATAGCCCATTTGCCTCCAGGCATAGCCATGATTAAGTTGCCTACCACCTCATCGCACCCGGCGCGCATAAATATACCGGTAAAGGAAGAAGCCAACATACCGATGAGCAGAACCATGCCACTAACTTTCATGGTGGTTAAGGCTGCTTCAGCCAGGAGTTTTTTGTCCAATCTGCGGTTGGCTGCGGCCAAAATAATAGTGGCTAAAGAACCAACTCCTGCCGCCTCCGTTGGCGAAGCAATGCCAAAGAAGATGCTTCCCAACACGGCTAGAATAAGGGTAGCGAGGGGGCCTGTGGCGAGGGCGAGTCTATAAGTCCTAACTAAAAAAGAATCTTTAATCTCTTCGGGTGGGATTGGCGGCGCAATTTCAGGAGATATTTTGCATTTTACCAAAATAAATATACAATATAAAAGAGAAAGAAAAAGTCCTGGAAAAACGGCAGCAATGAGCATTTTGCCCACGGAAAGGTTGGCCATTGGTCCATAAAGAACCAACATGATACTCGGCGGTATCAAAATGCCTAAGCTGCCACCTGCACAGACAGCGCCAGCGGCCAAACTTTTATCATAGCCCCTCTTAATCATAGAAGGGAGGGCCGTTAAAGTTAATAAAGTAACGGAAGCAGCAATAACACCTACCGTAGCGGCAATAATTGTGCCTAAGACAATGGTAGCTAAAGCAAGGCTACCCCTTATTGTTCCAAACCATACATAAAGCTCGTCAAAAACTCCCTCGGCTGCTCCAGAGTGTTCCAAGACTGCTCCCATAAGGACAAAGCCGGGCACGGCCAGCAAAATATAATTGTTCAGCATATCGTAAGAACGGCTATAGAAAACTTCTAAAGTAACTGCTGGTCCAAAAATTAACATGCCCATAATAAAAGATACACCGCCAATAGCTAAAGCTAAGGGATAGCCAGTTAAGACCACCCCGGCCAGAATTCCACCAAGCATAATAAATGAAATAAGTTCAGGACTCAACTCAATCATAGGTTAGTTCCTTTCCTTTTACGATAAAATAAAATTTCTTAATAAATACTGATATGCCTTGAAGGAGGAAGAGAAGCAGACCGATAAAAACTACCGTTCTGATGGGAGCTATGGGAGCGTACCAGAAAGTTTGCTTGTCTGTTTCTCCTGTGGCCCAGGCAAACCACGTCCACCAGGCTCCTTGAATGGTTAATGAGCCAATCACCGGAAAGAAAAATAGCAATCCAAAAACAGCATCCATTATTGCTCTGCCTCGTGGGGAAAGCAGGCGGGTAACCACATCTATCCGCACATGGCCATCATGTAGGAAAATATAACCGAAAGAGAGAACATACATCGCAGCAGTCGTCATGGTCACAATGACGGGAAGTTGAATGGTAGGCCGATTCAACGCGTACCTCATAAAAACTTCAGCACAAATGAGAGCTACAAACGCATAAGTAATCCATTTAGCAAATCTGCCTGTTTTTTCATTAATATCATCAATTTTCTTTATTATTTTATTCACAACTCAATACCCTCCGTCTTTATCTTTTGAATCATTAAGGCTCAAATAGGTTCAAAATGAAAGAACCTACTTGAGCCAAATAATTTATTTTCCCAATCTCTGGGAATTTCCTTTTTAAAAAGGGGCTCATCCTGGGGAATTTATTTCCCTATCCCGGGTAAGCCATAAAGTTCTTTCCACATAGCTTCGAACCTGCGCTGAGATGCCAAAACTTCTTTCATCGACTCATGTTTGGCGGCTACCTCATCGAGGTATTTATTTGCTTCTGCAACGAAAACTTTATCAATAGACTCCGGAAGCTTTTCCACAATAACCCCTTTTTCTCTAAAACCTTTTACGGCTTGCTCGTTTTTGGCTAAAAGGCGAGCATGATAAGCCATCTCTGCACCTTTGATGCAATTTAAAATAATGGCTTTGTCTTCTTCGGTAAGTTTTTCCCATTTATCTTTCCGCACGAGAATTTCATAGATTTCCCAAGGGGCACGGGTAGGGCTCAAATAATAATATTTGCCCACTTCATATAGTTTCATATCCCAATCGAAAGCCGGGCAACTGCATTCATAAGCATTGATAATTCCTCTTTTCATATTTTCAAAAACTTCCCCTAATGGCATAAAGACCGTGCCTACGCCCAACCGCGATAAAACCACCCCGCCATCGCCGGCGGCACGCATTTTTAACCCCTTTAGATCCTCAGGGCCTTTTAAGGGTTTATCCAAATGAATCCATCCCTCAGGAAGTCCCTGGAGGGCCCCAATGTTGATGAATTTGTGGCCTAATTTTTCATACCACTTGTTAATCAACGGCCGCCCTTCTATTTCCAGCCACATATACGCTGCAAAGGGAGACATCATTGATCCAACACGTTGAGCCACGATGCTGCCAAAAGGCACATCGGGAACCATATAAGAACCACCACCTCCACAAAAATCAAGGACTCCTTTGTCAATCCCCTGCCATTCTTTAGTTCCGGGGACAACCGAGCCGGCTGGTTTTACCTTCCAATCAATTCGTCCTCCACTGGCCGCTTTGATTCGGTCGGATAAATCTTGAAGACCTATCGAAACTGGCATTGCTGGTGGCAATGAGCTTTGCCCTATCCAGGTAATAACTGGTTTCTTTTGCGCCCGCGCTACGCGAGGAGCCGCCGCTACCCCAGCGGCCGCTGCCCCGGCTAAACCAAGTTTTATAAAATCCCGGCGCTTCATTCCTTCTTCACTTTTTTCTACCACTTTTTTCTCTTGCATATTTTTACCCTCCTTTTAATATTATTAAATGGTAAAATAATAAACAATTTTATTTTTGAGTTTCAATCACCTCCTTTGAGATTAGGCTAACTTGCTGCGCAAATTTTGAAATAATTACCTACCTTTTGCTTTAAGTTTTATTCCCTTTTCCAAACACGACTAAATTATAAGAATATAATAAATCATGTCAAGGAAAAAATGGGAGTGATCGAAAAACCCGTTTTTAGAGATCTCAAATTTGTAAGTTGCCTCTTCTTTATGAGTTGCTTCAATTGAGGTAAGGGACAAGCCCTTACTCCACATTGAACAAGGAGATTTTTTTAAATCCTGAAAATCTGCGTTCATCTGCGTCCTATAATCTCCCCCATCCCCTCTTTAAAAAAGAGGGGTGCCCTTCCTCCCTTTTCTAAAGGGAGGTGAGGAAGGATTATGATTCACCGCAGAGTACGCTGAGAGCGCAGAGGATTATTTTATTATTAGCCACAGAGAACACAGCGCCCACAGAGATTAATTATTTTCTAAAGGGAATAAAACCATTGAGCATATTAGCCCACTATTCCATCATTCCAATATTCCATATTTTTTCTTTAAAAATTTTTATTTGTTTCTTTCTCTGCGTGCTCGGCGAACTCTGGGAGAGTCATTTTTCCCATCATTCCTCATTCTATTTTTCAGTTGCTTACCCATGTTGATTTCATTAAGATGATCTAAAAGAAAAGAATCAAGAAATTTCAGAGATCTCTAAAAGACCGACTTTTCGGTCACCCTTGCGAAAGCGGGAATCCAGAAAGGCCTTGAAAATAGTCGATTTCGGCTTGCGCAGCAATAATGTAATTGCCTCTCCAGAGAATTATCCAGAGATCTCTTTAATAATGCTGGAAAGGTTATCTTGCTGCGCCGATAAAAGAAGGTGAGCTATGGAAGAATTTAAAAAAATTTTAGTTCTGGAGAACGAAATTGAAGCTCGCTTACTCGATTTAGTTCTAAATGAGCGCAATATCCCTCATCGAATTCGCAGCTACTATGACTCAGCCTACAACGGAATCTTCCAGTTTCAAAAAGGGTGGGGCATAGTGCTTGCCCCCGAGAGTTTTCGAGAAGAGATCGAAGCTATTTATAAAGAATTACCTCTGGAAGAAACTCCCGACATGGAGAATCAAGAGAATGAATGATTCTTATTATTAAGGTATGGATCAAATTTCAATGTAAGTAATAAAAATTAAAGAGGTGCTCTTTAATGAAGATTAAGACTATCCGCTTACCCGAACCAAAGAAAGTAGAATTAATTACCACCGACTTGCCCGCGCCTGGCGAAGGGCAGGTTTTAGTCAAAACCTATCAATCTTCTATTTGTGGAACTGATAGGAATATTTATAATGGCATTCTTCCCCCTGGTCTAAAATTTCCCATCAATCAATTAGGGCATGAAGGGGGCGGTACAGTTGTGGAGGTGGGTAAAGGAGTTAGGAAATGGATTGGGAATTAGGATCTTTAGGAGAGCCTTTAGCCTGTGTAATGTATTCCATCTTTAACTCTGGCGTGCAGCTTGGAGATAATGTGGCGATAATGGGATTAGGTTTTGCTGGGCAGTTAATGGTCCAGGGGGCTAAGAAAAAGGGAGCGGCGAAGGTAATCGGAATTGAACCTTTAACAGGAAAAAGGGATTTAGCCCTCAAGCTGGGAGCGGACTATGTTTTTGATCCGGGAAATCCGGAGACTGAAAAAGTCATCATGGATTTGACTAAAGGGCAAGGAGTAGAAGTAGTTTTTGAAGCAGCTGGCACGGAAGATTCTATGAATATGGCCACGCGCATATTAAGAAAGAATGGAACCTTGGTGCTCTATAGCTGGGTTATGGAGCCCGTGCGCCTGCATATTAGCCGCTGGCATGATGATGCCTTAACTATTCGCACCACTTGCGTCATGCATGTAAATACTCCTTATGAAAGGATGGCCTGGTTTGATCGTCTCTTGGCCCCTTACTGGAAAGGAATTATTCAAGTCAAACCACTTCTAAGTGGACCATTCCCTTTGTCGGATATCTCTAAAGCTTTCGAGATAGCCAATAGCCCTGAGGCGATCAAGGTTATTATTCGATAATAATTTGCTGATCTTTTTCCTTATAAATTGTTAAGAAAAGGGTCATTAAAAATTTTCTATTTAATGAGAGCATAAAATAAATGATATCTAAATGCGGGTTCGGTTTGTTCCTTGCTGGATATAATTCATAGCGCAACATTTTAACGCCCCCAACACCCTCTTAAGTTAAGAGGGGGAGAAGGGGAGTTATGAAATGAAGTTTGGGAAAAAGGAGGTTTTATTTATGAATAGTAGGGGAGAATGGAATATTGCTTATTGGCATTATACGCCTGCTCCTTCCAGTCCCATTCAAATGATGCGCGGAGCCATGAAATGCATGGAGTGTGGTGGTGTCAAACCTGGCGAGACGGTCCTTATCTCTACAGATACTAATAAATTGAGGATTGCCGAAGCCTTAGCTGGAGCAGCTTATGCAGTAGGCGCCACACCCATCATTATAATGATTCCACCTGTGAAAACTCACGGTGCGCAGCTTCCAGAGCCAGTGGTAGCTGCCTTTCGGGAAGCAGATGTTTTTCTGCAACCTTCCACCTGGTCCCAAACTCATACCAAGGCGCGAGTGGAAGCTATAAAAGCAGGGAAGCGCGGTTCCACCATGTGCGAGATTACTGAAGACGCCCTCTGTGTAGGGGCTATTGAAGCAAATTTTGAGGAATGCGATAAATTAGGGAGAAAGTTAGGCGCCATTCTGGCGGAAAGCAAAGAAGTAAGGATAACCTCTCCGGCGGGAACGGACATTCGCGGAGAAGTCAAGGGGAGGCCAGTCCAATACGAAACTGGCCTTTTTAAAAAACCTGGCCAATTTGCGGCTTTTCCGGATAGCGAAATTAATATCTCTCCGGTGGAAGGCACAACAGAAGGAATAGCCGTGATAGACGTTTCCATTATGAGCGTGGGAGTGACTCTGTACGATCCAGTAACTTTGATCATTAAAGAAGGAAAAGTGATAGATTTTCAAGGAGGAATGGCTGCGAAAAAGTTTCGGGATACTCTTTATGCGTTGGAAGATGAAAGAGCTTTTAACTTTGCCGAATTTGGCATCGGCCTTAATCCCTGCGCCCGTCTGGCCGCTACCAATTTAGAAGACCTGGGGCGTTTAGGTAATTGCCATTGTGGCATAGGAAGCAACTTTGCTATCGGCGGAAAGATAATGGCTCCCAATCATCATGACGCCATCTTCAAAGATGCCCGCGTCTATTTTGACGGGAAATTAGTCCTGGATAATGGGGTAGGTAAAATTTAAACAAGGAGCAGATTATCTCTTAAGCGCGCTGGCTGAATCTTTATCCAAATAAATTTTTACCATAGGATGCAAGCGCAAGGCCGAGGCGGGGCAGGCAGAGGAAATAGGTCCTTCCCACATTTTCTTAACCGCTTGAGCCTTTTGCGGACCGGGTACTATGGTGTAAATTTCTTTAGCCTGCAGGATAGCCGGGATGGTCATGGTAAAGGCCCGGCGGGGGACAGCTTCCAGAGATGGATAGCGCGCTTGCGGATTGGGGTGGTTTTGGTAATCTTTATACTGCTGGCGTATTGAGCGATCATCCAAAGTGATGATCCTGATTAATTGAGGATCGTGAAAATCTGATCCCGGTTCACAGAAAGCGATATGGCCATTTTCTCCAATACCTAAGCAGGCCATATCAATTCCATGCTTAGTCAAATACCTGCCATATTCTTGGGCTATTTTTTCAGGTTCGCCTTTTAAAGCTTTAAAGAAATAAATCCGCCGCGGTTGCACGTAATTAAAGATATGTTCCTTTAGATATACTTCGAAAGTATTGGGATGGTGGCGGGGCAGATCCACATATTCATCGAGGTGAAAGCAGGTCACTTTGGACCAATCAATTTTTTTATTCTTGGCCAGATGAGCCAGAAATTCATTTTGGGAAGGAGCGGCCGCAAAAACAATATTAACCTCTCCTTTTTGTTTTAAAAAACGATTTATGCCGGCCGCTACTTCTTGGGCCGCTATTTTGCCCATCTCCTCGCGGTTAGCCAAAATTTTCATTTCTATAGAGCGTTTGCCTAAAAAATTTACGGCCATTTTTTACCTCTCTTTTTATTTTTATTATTCTAAAAGCTTGTAAATCTCTAAGCAGAGCCGGCCAAATTCTTTTTCAGCCTTCATTTCCATAGTCCGTGGTCGCGGAAGATTGACTTCTATTGCCGCTACCATGCGGGCCGGTCGGGCACTAAGAACGATGACTCGATCAGCCAAAAAAACTGCTTCCTGAATTCCATGAGTTACGAAGAGAATGGTTTTCCCTGTTTCCTGCCAGATGCGCAAAATTTCTAAATTCATTTTTTCTCGGGTTAAGGCATCCAATGCCCCAAAGGGCTCATCCATTAAAAGGAGTTGCGGATCATGAATCAAAGCGCGGCTGATCGAAGCTCTTTGTTGCATTCCTCCAGATAGCTCATGGGGATAGCTTTTTTCAAATCCTTCCAGGCCGACTAACTTTAACAAGGCCATAGCCTTAGGTAAATAAGCCTGGCGGTCCAATTTCAAAATTTCTACGGGTAAAAGCACATTATCCACAATGGAGCGCCATTTTAAAAGGACTGGCTTTTGAAAGACCATACCTACATCGCGCCGTGGGTCGAAGCCTTCACCAATAGAGAAGTTAAGAACTCCCTCAGTTTTTTCGAGAAGGCCAGAAATAATCTTTAAGAGAGTAGTTTTCCCGCATCCCGAAGGGCCTACTAAGGTAATGAATTCTCCCCGAAAGACATCAAAAGTAACATCCTGAAGAGCAGGCACCATTCCGCTTTTGGTAAAGTAGGTCTTTTTTAGATTTTGAATTCTTATCAGGGGGGTAGGGGTCTTCATTTTTTATTGACCGCTAACATCTCCTTTTTCTCAGCATAAATAAAGATTATTTTACGTCAATGGGCAAAGGAATTTTAGGTAAAAAATCGTTGGTGTACATGTCCGTAGATTTCATATCCACTTTTAAATCGCGATACTTAGAAATAATTTTTATGGAATCGGCCATTTTCTTATCGTCTACCCAACCGAGGCCATTCTTTTTATACCGTTCAGTGCGAAAGAGGTCTATGATTAGCTTTAAATTGGCCAGCATTAAGGGTTTATCAATTTCCGTTCGGTATTTGGCCATAATATTTATAGCTTCTTCTGGATTTTTCAAGGTAAATTCCCATCCCCGCAAGGAGGCCTTTACAAATCTCCTGATAATATCGGGATTTTCTTTTATATACTTTTCAGTAGTTACAATGGCGTTAGAATAAACATCAACTCCCCAATCAGCAAACATCATAAATTTGATCTTTTCTTGGCCGAAGGCCTTATAGTAAAAAGGGGCGCCGGAATAAAAATCAAAGACTACGTCAACTTGGCGAGCAGCCAAAGCACTCTGCTTAGCTTCTGGAGCTATGTTTACAAAAGTAACTTTAGCTGGATCGAATCCGTTCGCGATAGCCAGAGCGGGGAAAATAGTTCTTTGTGCATCTCCTGGGGGAGCCCCAATCTTTTTCCCGACTAAATCTTTGGGACTATTGATTCCCGAGTCTTTCCACATCCACATACAATAAGGACTTTTATCAAAGAGCATGGCTACGTTCTTTATCTTAGCCCCTTGGGCTCGCGCGACGATGCCTACGCCGGTATCTACAATCCCAAATTCTGCTGACCCTACATCAATCTTTTTAGCTACATCGGCAGATCCTTTTCCGGGAATGATATTTACTTCTAAATTTTCTTCTTTATACCAACCTTTATCCGTGGCTACAAAATAAGGTGAATGATCTCCCACATAGAACCAGTTCAGGTTTAAGGTTACTTTATCGACTGCCCCGGCCGTATTGACCAAGGCTAGGAAAAAAAGAATTAGTCCCAATTCGCCCATTAATTTGCCCATTTGTTTTTTCATTTTTCTTCCCCCTTTCTTGTTTTAATCTTTCTTTTTTTTGGCGCGCTTTTATTTTTTTCTTTCCCAAGGCATTAAAATTTTCTCCATTATTTCAACAGCCCAGAAAAGTCCCAAGCCAATTATGGTAATTAGGATCAAAGACCCAAAGATGGCTGGTGTGGAAAGTGTAGTTTGGGAAGAGATGATCACTGAGCCTAATCCCTTATCGGAGGCAATAAACTCACCCACAATTGCTCCGACCACGGCAGTGGTCGCGGTAATCTTTAAACCGGAAAAAATATAGGGTAAGGAATTAGGCAATTGGATCATTTTTAGCTTCTGCCATTTGGTGGCGTGCAGATAATTTACGAGGTCTAAGAGGTCTTCTTCGACAGCTACTAAACCGGTAGCCGTATTGATGACCATGGGAAAAAAAGAAATGAGAACTACAATAAGGATATTGGGAAGAATTCCGTAACCAAACCAGATTAAAAAAAGAGGGGCCACCGCAATTTTTGGCAGGGTGTTCAGGAAAACTAAAAAAGGGAGGATGGTTCTTTTCATCCACTCTGACCAAATAATGGCAATTCCCAAAATGACGCCAACAACTCCTGAAAGAAGGAATCCGCCCGCTACTTCATAAAAAGTAGCCAGGAAGTTAAAAGACCAACGATATTTAGGTTCAAAGAGCGTCTTAATGGCCGCTATAGGTGTGGGCAGAATGTATTCTTTTATCCCCAAGGCAACCACGCCAAAGTGCCAGAGCAGCAAAACAAAAAGAAACATCAAAATAGTCTGCGCATTATTCTTGAGCCAAGTCGAAATCATTTACTCCCGCCTTTTAATCATCTGGCAAGAAAGCCAAATCTTTATTTTGCAGGCCATGGCGGATCAGCGCTTCAGCTAAATCCAAACAGGCTTCCATGTCTTGAAGATGGCATACAGCGGAAGGGGTGTGCACATAACGGACAGGGATGCCCAGAGAAATAGAGGGGATTCCGGAAAATTCTTGAGCTACGGCCGCCGCATCTGTATAAGAGTTGCCATAGAGGGCTTGCAACTGGATAGAAATATTTTTTTGCTTACTGAGCTGGATGGCCAAACGCTTGAGGCCAGGGTTTATAAAATATCCCCTTTTAGCGGACTCTAAAAAATCTCCCAAATTTATAACTACCCCAGCCCCTAACTTAACTTGCGGGGATGGAGAAGCTTGATCAAGATTATCTACAGAAAGAGCAACATCCAAAGCTATGAACCAATCTGGGCGAGTAAAATAAGCCGCAGTGCGCGCTCCTCCTAATCCTCTTTCTTCTTGAACCGTGCCTACCGCCCAAAAAGTTCCAGGAAAATTACCATCGGCAAGCCTTTCCGTTAAGGCGATCAAGATAGCACAAGCCGCCCGGTTATCCAGGGCCTTTCCGCAACAAAAATTAGAGTTAGCCCAGCGGGTAAAAGCAACATCAAAAGCTATAGGGTCCCCAATAGTAATACCCATCCGCTTGACCTCTTCTGCGCTATTAGCCCCCACATCAATAGATAAGCTGCGGTGAGGTAGGACTTTGTTCTTTTCTTCTTCCGTCAGCAAATGGCCTGGTTTTATGCTAATCAACCCCGGAAGGCCGTTTATGCGCACTCGCGTTCCGGGAAGGAATGAATCGCTGAACCATCCTAATTTATCAAAACGAATCATTCCCCGCTCATCAATATCGCGTACTACTAAGCCGATCTCATCCATATGGGCGGCCACCATGACAGTTAAGCCAGGCTGGCTACCTTTTTGGAGAGCATAAATATTGCCATTGGTCCCTATAGATATTTCCGTGGCTAAAGGCTGGAATTTTTCTTTTAAATAACGCACTACTGATTGTTCGTGCCCGGGAAGGCCATCAAGAGCGGAAAGCTCTGCTAAAAGGTTAGCTAAATATTCCGACAAAGCTATTCTCCCAAGCTTTTTATTTAGCAGGGTAGGTTTAAGTGGAAAATAAATTAGCATGAAGGTATTTGGGAAGTCAATGTTAAAAAAATCTGACCGTCTAACAGTTTTAATATTTCTCGCCAGCAGGAAATAGGCGGGAGGGGGAGAGGCGAAATTAAAATCGGCTGGGAATTGACCATTCCTCTCTTGCCCACCTTCTCTCCTCAAAGAACGGCGGGGAAATACTTGTCTAAGACAGATAAACTTAAATAA
>Ga0078972_1001899_pt1 | contig 73237 bp, 75 predicted proteins | sample YelNatPaOPGAMG01_FD_67568 | JGI IMG/M metagenome (GOLD analysis project Ga0078972, IMG submission 67568) | Hot spring thermophilic microbial communities from Obsidian Pool, Yellowstone National Park, USA - OP-RAMG-01 (SPADES assembly) (version 2) | ecosystem: Environmental > Aquatic > Thermal... | reverse complement strand
TGAACCGAGACTTGAACGCCGCTATCAATATAAGGAGATGTGCGGTACTGGAGAATAGACCTCCAGACTAAACAAGAGGGAACTTTGATGGACAATTCTGAAAGTTTTACTATATGAGAAACAGTTGGAAGCAGTTGTGGGTGGCCGGTCGAAAAAGTCTGGCAGGCGTCTGCACGTCACTCGGTGACTTTGTGTCTAGGGCGGGCTTCTCGCCACTACTGTACACTGCCGGCAGCAGCGTTCGACTCTGTGCCGTGCTTCGAGTACTTATACCACTAATTTCAACTGAGCCGCGTCAACTGGACCCGTTATCTTTCGAAGGCGAAACCCGCCCGAACAGGGAACAACAAGTTGCACTCGCGAAATCAGGTAACAGGGACGAGCCGCAACACCATCTCTATTTGAAGGCCACAAGGACGCGTTCCCGCCGCCGTTTCCCGAGTTGACGACCCGAGTGAACGCAATAGAGTGCACTCTATTATGGAGCTGCAGATAAATCAAAAGTTTGCGCGAGAGTACGACAAGCGTAAACGGCGAGAGGAGCTTAGCAACCTTCGAGAAGTCGAACGACAGCTGAACGAACGAAGAGACGTTGACCAGCGGCCAGCACGAGCACGCAACCAGGCACCTTCTCCATCGGGTGCCAGCTCCTTGCATTCCTCATCCAGTGATGTCGATGAAAGCACCGAGGAGGATGACCTAGGCCTGCTGCTCACCAAACGACTGGACGCGCAGTGGGCGCAGACGCTCGAGCTAATCAGAAGGCGCGATGCCCGCATCTACGATCCAAATTATCGTTTCTATGATGACTCGGGCAGTATTAGTGGTCGATCTGAATCTAGTCCAGGAACCACAACGAATGACGAGGCAGAGCCGGTCGCTGGATACGACCTTCTGGCGCTGCAAGCGGAAAAGGAGAAGGCCGTGTGTCTAGATCAGTACTGGCGTGAGGGGCTTCTGCGGGAGGCAGAGGCGGATTCCTCCTCGTCCATGTCATCGTCGCAGCTGTCGTCGAATTCCTCGCAAGTTGGCCAGAGAGACCGAACTGTAACCCCGGACATGGAGACTGTGGAACGCCGTCCTCGCATACCGGTCTACGATGAGCAGCAGGAGGCTCTTCGAGTGGAATTCTTGGAGCGGGCTGCAAGAGAAACCATGAAGCCGGATGGTGTAGCGAATTATCATGAGCGCTCTGTCAGCGAAGAATTGAATGAAGAGAGCAGTGAAGACTTTTTCATAATGAAACAAACCGACCGTCGGTTGGAGGAAATCCTACAGACCCATGTCTCTGGTGTGTCTGCACTGGCACCGGGAACCACCACTGACGCTCGGCGTGTGGATGCTACACCTCAGTCGGATGAAGAACGACAGCATGCGTACTTAGAGAAAGAGACCGTAGCCGAGAAGGATGCCTTTCTGTACGACTATGTCGTGAACAATCGATGGCTCGGGCCTACTCATGATCTGCTGCAGCGCGTTGCATCTGTCGAAAATCTCCGCAATCCACAAACGTCTGACACTCTAGAAGAGGACGAGCAGTTCCTCGAAAGGCAGGATCAGTTCGAGCAAGCACACAATTTCCGTTTCGAGGAGCCGCATGGGGATCTCATTCCCTCGCACCCGCGTCGAATTGAGGGCTCACTGCGCAAGCCATCGGCAAAGCAAGAAGCGCGGAGACGACAGCGTGAGGCCAAGGCGGCGCGTGAAGACCTCATGAAGCGCAAACAGCTGGAGACGCTTCGTCGCTTGCGAAATGTGCATTTAGCGGAACGCACAGAGCGCTTACAACGCATTGCTCGCGCTGCTGGTCTGGAGCAGTCGGCAAAGGCAGCGTCATCCGGCGGACGAGCCTCCTCCGAAATGGAGCTTGTGGAGCGGGTTCTAGCGCTTGCGGAGAGCGACCATGATTTCGACGCCACCAAGTTTGATACTGCAATGCGCGACCTCTTCGAACGAGAGGCATACCAGAGCGCTCCAGATGAGGGCTGGCAACCGGACGCCGACTTCGGCATCGGAAAGAGCGCTTCTGGACCCGCTGACAGCTCTGCAGCGCGTAGCGATCGGGTCACGGGTTCGCATCGAATGAACGGTCACCCAAGCGAGATTGCTACCCCGTTCGATAACGACAGTGACGTCGACCAGTTTAACCGCGAGGACTTGCTGGCAAATACTCGTTTCCGGTACCGACGAGTGGAACCGCGCTCATTCGGTGTCTCACCAGAGGAGATGCTTGACATGGATGAACGCGAACTGAACGCCTACGCTTCGATCAAGTACATTCAGCCATTCCGGCCTATTGAGACGCTGCCCAAACGGCTGCGCAAACTCCACCGAGGCAATACAAGCATGCAGCGTTATCGGCTGCGGCAAGTCCAGCAGCGCGGACGCTTCCGCAAAACTGCCGATCGAGCGATGCGATGAGTTGTCGTGAAACTTCACGCACTAGGCGCGAGGCGAAAGCAAGCGCTCCCTACAAGCAACGGCATGGCAGTACAGGTGCATCGGTGTGTACAGCGACCTGTGCGGTTTTGTTTGGCCAAGCACTTGGCGCGTACGATGTGCGATGATCCCCGTCATTCCCAGCAAGGTCCATAAAGTCAAGACGCGCCCGCCTGTTCCGGATGCAGCGCTCGCACGTGCTTTCTTCCACAGATCTACGGTGGATCCGTATCACTGGGTCCCTTCGGATCCGCGCTTCTTGTCCGCAAACGGAAAATTGCATAGCGCTTGGCGTCAGACACCTCGACAAGCTCGTGAACTCCAGACCCGACTATGCGTCGAAGATAGCACTGCTATCCATCGTGCACCGCTCCGAGCTTCCACTGCACCTGCTCTAGACGCCTTCGAAGATGTTGAAGGCACCAACATCGCCAATGACATCAGCATTACCATTAAAACAACCTGGGTATGCCTTGACATATTCCCCATTTATAGCCTTGTGGAATCGTGAAGCGCTCCAGTGTACCGCTTCTCGATTCCACCAGGCGAATGACAGAGGCACGTGCCGCGCGCTCCGCCAACGTCCCAGCGCACCTTTTTTTCGTTGACAAAACGTTTACTTAGGCGAGCGTTCTCCGAATATGTTCATTTTTCTTTTCTTACTTTTTTCTCTTTTTCAGTGCACTGTAAAGTATTCATCAAACGCCCTACCTCCAGGTTACGTTCCCTGTACTGATGGTCGGGCCCCGACGTACCTCCAAAGCGAAAGCGTTACAGATCGCGTAGCGCAGCGGCGCGGCGCGTAATCGATGTGCAGTTTCATGGGAGGAGGAGGCGGTGTCGCGTCAAGCAGCGCTGGACGGGTGCAGGTTCCAGCCAGATGCTCTGCTGCGGCTCTTTCGGACTGCAGCACGAGACCTGGGTGGCTTTGGAGCACGAGCGCTTTGTTCAACAGGCTGGTCGCTGTTTTGCAAGCTACCTGCAAAACGGAGATCCTCATGGGATTCTTTACTATCGGCAAGAAAAAGCACCCGAAGGAAGTGCATAAAGAGCAGAGCAAGGGAGCTGCGGGGAAGCGCTCGGGGCGCTCGATCGAAACTGCAGCAGCACGCGCGCCTGCAGCTGTTCCCGTTCACGGGTTGCAAGGATCGAAAAGTGGGGATGCGGCTCCGGTGCGTGCACGACAGGTGGCGCGCGCCGACGTTGGTGGGCGAAAACCCGGTGAGACTTCTCAACCGGCCAAAGCCGGGCAGCGCCTCCTTCAGCAGCAGGCGTCTCAACGTCCCAGCGAGCAGTCTATACCAGTAGCCAGCGTCAAGGGGGCGGTAGGGGCGTCGGGCTCTGCTCGCCGTCGCTCGCTGGTGCCGCGTCAGGTTCCGACGAGTGTGCGGGCTGCGGCGGAGGAGGCCAGTGCGCGAGCCGACGCCGACGCTGGGCACCGGAGAACGGACTCAGCATCATCCAGCAGTATTGGAAACGGCTGCAGCTCAAACACGCCTGTGGAGAACTGGGCAGCTCCGCAAGCCGAGGTCCAGCTGCTGCGAGTGGCACGGATCGCTGCTCGGAGCGATGAGGCACGTCGAAAGCTCGTCGAGCGCGAGGCGATCCCGTTCCTGGTGTCGGCGCTGCGTGACGCGAAGACTTCTGATCTAGGCAAGTCGCATGCAGCCTTTGCGCTGGCGGAGCTGTCGGTACTGGAAGAGCTTGAAGAAAAGCTGGTGCGTGCCGACGCACCATCTGCACTCATTGGATTTGTGCGTTCCGTGATTCCAGAGCTTGCCACTGCAACCCGCACCACAACGTCTTTGGTAGAGTGCGGAGCGAGCGCTGCGCTCGGGGTGCTACTCTCCACATTGGCCTCAGCGACACGCGCGCTCCGGAACCTCACGGCTGGGAGTCCGCGCACTGCCGAAGGAATGGTCCGTTTGGGCGTTATCCCCGCGCTCGTGCAGGTGTTATCCGCCCCCCAGGTCCTGGTCGAACATGAAATCATGCAGGGCGCGATGGTTGAAGCGACCGGAGCCTTCGGAAACATCGCCCAGGAGCCACCGTGCGCACTCGCACTGGTGAAGGCCAAGTGCATCAAGGCGATTCTTCGACACATTGATGCCTTCCGCAAGCCAGCAGAGCGAGCCGAGTTCAACTTCCATGTTGCCAGCATTATTGCCGAGTTATCGCTTCAGAGCGGTGCTGTCCACGACTACTTGATAGATATCGGGGTGTTTCCCGCACTTGCCAGGCTCATCGCGTCCGAACTTGCGAGCGGTCAGCTTTGGCACGAGTTCGACCGTGCCCCCTCTGCAGACCATTCGCACGTCTTCCGTGCTAGCGACACCATTGCCGAAGCGTGTCGAGCGTTTGGCAACTTGGGTGCAACTGCACGCGGTCGTGCAGCTGCCCGTAACTGGCCCCTCGTCACGCAAACGCTCTGTCGTTTCATCGAGCAGTGCGAGCAGCGACAGGCTACGCACTATTTCGAGTCTGCGTCCACAAACCCCCTGGCAGACGCTTGCAGGGCGCTGGCGAACCTGTGTCTCGAGGCTGCGACCGCTCGCGTTGCTGCCTCTCTGAGCGTTGACCTGCCCCTGCTGTCGATACTGGAGCTTGCGAAACCCGCCGGGGAGCTCAGCTCCGAGACTCGCCGTGCACTCATCGTTCTTGCCCGTGCGGGCAGCGATATTCGACAAACACTCCTGACGCACCTGCGTCAGTGCTCGATACGAAGCGTTCAGAGTGGACGCTCTGAGGCAGCACTCATCGACCTGCGATCTGCGCTTGTCCGGAGCGCACCCGAGGGGCAACGCTCAAAGAGCAACAACCTTGCCTCGGTAGCTGTGGAAGGACAGGTCTCTGCGCTAGCACCCCTATCACTCAAATGTAGACCACTGCGGCCGTCCGTTGGTGCATTCCAGTCGACCGGTCGAACGGTGACCATGCGACCGCTAGCGAATGCCCAGAAAGATCATTTCTACACCGTAGATACCTTTGAGCTGGGCCAGGTTCTCGGTCGCGGTGGTTACGGTGTCGTCTACATGGCACGCAACGTTCGAACCAACGAAATCGTGGCCATCAAATCGTTCCACGCGGTGGATAGCGGCCAGACGCTCTACACCGTGGATCCGAGGGCCTTCAAGGAGCAGCGTCTGTGGCAACGTTTACGGCACGAGAACATTGTCGAGTACAAGGGGTCATTTATCGGCGAGAAGGGCGATCTGAACCTCGTGATTGAATATGTGGACGGGTGGTCGCTCGCAGAACACTTGGCCCAGTTCAACGAGTTCCACGAGCCGCTGGTACGCGAAATCACGCGTCAGGTGCTGCACGGTCTGCGATACCTGCATTCCCACGGGGTCACGCATCGCGACCTGAAACCGGGAAATATCATGGTGAACCAGAACGGAATGGTGAAAATCACCGACTTTGGCGTGAGTTCATGTGTTGATCTGCAGACTGCCGGCAGCGGACACACCATGGTCGGAACGCCCTGGTACATTGCACCGGAAATGATTGAAGGACGACCCTATGATCACAGCGTGGATATCTGGAGTCTCGGGTGCACGGTGCTGGAGCTCGCCACCGGTCGCAGACCGTATCACACGCTCAATGCCATGGCAGCACTTTTTCGAATGGTCCAAGATCGCATGCCACCAATACCCCCGAACCTATCCGCTGAGTGCGCCTCCTTTCTCAAAGCGTGTTGGGTATGGGAACCATCCAAGCGTCCGAGTGCTGCGGACCTCTTGAAGCATCCGTTTGTGCGCTTGGAAGTGACGAGCAACAGCGCCGCTCGAGTCTGATAGCGCTGCAAGCTGGGGCAAGGTTTACGTGGAGCGCTTTCGTTCCATGCGCGACGCTGGTGCCGGCAGCGACGCGTTTCGTGATCGTTTGCACCTGAAACTCGCCCCCTCGGTGACTTGATTACGGATAGAGCCCAGGACCCGTAAAGCTGAATTCACTATGGAGCTGCTTCAGAACTGCTGGCGTTGTCGATAGCAGCCGCTGCTCCAGGGCCGGATGACTGCCTGCTCGACGCGAGCGTTGGCAAGCGGAGGCGTTGGTGATTCGCGCTGAACATACTTTACCAGCAGCAGCAGCAGCAGCAGCACCTTCGAATCTTGACGTGAAGGGCGTCTGTCGGAGGTTCGTGTTGCAGCAGACGTATTCGGTTGACTTGGCACTCGGCCGAGTTGCTCTCGATGGTAACCTGGGCGCGTCTTCGGATATGCATGCTTGCTCCGTCGTACATCTATAGATTCTAAGCTTCATAGACTCGCTGGTGTCGTATACCGGAACAATATCATGGTTCACCTATTGACCGGGAAAATCGTTCCCGATCCATGTAGACGTATATGCCGCGCGTTTTGGCCTTTCTCACGGATACCTGAACCGTACCATGCGCGTGCTTTGCTCAAGGCAAGAATCCGATGCTCTCGCTTCTGGCCACTGACTCGTTCCATCGCAAGTCATCGGCGTTCTAGCACAATGCCCGCACGATGCACTGTGCGATGCCTTCGAAGTATCGCTTGAAACAAACCTGCTGAGCGCTCCGTACGTACGATACTTTTGCAGGCGTTGAGCGGGGCGCTCAGGTCTCGGGGTACGCAGAACATGCTTGCACGTCGGGTTGCTGGTCGTGTTACACCATCGCGAGCGCCTCGTTTTCGAGTGCTTCGCCACTTGATGTTCGGTCAGAGTTTACCGCCCAGCGTTTCGTGTGTCCATGTCGATTTCCGTCTCTTCTTATCCGTCTGTTTCCGTGTGTGCATCCGTCGCTGTGATGCGTGTATGTCGTTAGGGAGCGCATCGACAGGAATCGTATACCATCGATTCCAGCACTCGGTGTACGCGCTCGTCGAAGATACAGGAGTGCTGCTTTGGGCATCACACTGCGTCCAGCGCCATAGGCTGCCACGAAACGATCCAACTTGTTCGTCATTGCCGTCTCCGACACATTCGAAAATTTGGCGAATACCTGCTTCCTGCATCCGTAAAATCGACATCGCTGACGAATCCCGAGCGGGCTCATGATCGCCCAGCATACGTCGTCCGCATGCTTCGTTTGAGCGCTCGTGTGTGTGCTCTCTCTGAATGCAGGGCGCAAGGCATCTGCCGCTGCCCGGTGCTGTACTGAGGGCGTCGGCATGCGTCTTGGCACGCTCACTCTACTGTGGGCATGCCTCTTGGGGGTCATCGTGACCGATCCCCGATCATAACGAGTCCCGTCAATGTTTGAGCAGCTTCATGTGGTTTCCATTCTGGTTTCTGGCTCCGTTGTCTTCATACAGAGGTGGAGTGGCGGCGGTTATTTCCTGAAATCCGAGAAGCACGCTCACGAAAGCGTCATTCTCTTCCTCAAGCTTGAACGATGGACGAGGGGTCTCGTTCCTCGACATTGGCTTCGGTCGAACAGAGTGCGTGCGGATGGATATCCCCTCGGTCTCCATCATCCACGCCAACTTATTTCCATATTCTCACTTTAAACGAGAACCCTTGAACGAGCTAAGCGAATGCTGCACACAAAATTGTGCAAAGGCTTTATCATACTTGCTCGTAGTTACCGCCACCTTCTTCATCTGTTCCTTTGCGCAGCCGGTTTGCATGGATGTGCTGAATCTATCCAATATCCGTTTTCACTCGGTATTCAGATGCGCAGGTTGGGCAGTAGCACCGAAACTCGCCTTTTCCGTGCATGTATCTCAACTTCCTTACATGCAGTTTTTCGTCACCTGTTCCGTTGCGTGCACGGCCATGGACCGGAGTGCATCTTTTCGCTCCTTCCGGCCCACGAGCAGGCCGGCAATATACCAGTCCAAGACTGGTGAAGGTATCGAACCACTTGTCGAAGAACGGTGCCACGGATGCGAGTGACTCATCCAATGATTCGCGAGCGTCAAAATGGCGTTGCTACAGTAGACACGATGCATTCGAGTCAAGTGAACCTGAGAGAATAGGTTAACACGACGACCGGTTCAACGCGAATCGGAGCTGCGTACTCGTTCACCGCCTGTGAATGATGGAAAGCGACGATGTGTACGAGCGAGACAGAGGAATGCGCGGCGGAGAAGCCACCGGGCCGCATCGATGATGGACGCATTGCTGAACAGAAAAGATCGCTTGTCGCTTCACAGGTGACCTGTCGATTGAATCGCCGCTCGGAATGACATTTTCGAGACGCTCGCTTGTCTCTCCGATTCGGTCAGATGATTAGCCCGTTTGGAGTACCGAATGTATCGGTCTGGCGTTTCTCCCAACGAGGTCTCGTAGACTGAGTCGAAAACTCGTTCGTGTTGGACTGAGCGATCGCGTTTCAGTGCGACATCGATCGTTTGTTGCTCAACGCACGACGATCTCCAGCAGAAGCGCACCTGTTTCCGTTCTCCATCGGTGTCCCTTCGTCATCGTTCGTTTCAATGTTGTGGACACTTCAGTACCTGTGGTTTCTCTAGTATTATTCCGTAGAGAACGTCTCGAGTAGAGTGTATGGACGAGGAGATGGCCGTGTACATAGAGTTCCACAGGTTATGTTTTGAGTGCGCGGCGTTCAGGATAACGTCGACGAACAGGGTGCGTCATCCACGTGCTGCCCGCAGAATTGCTGACTTGTGCAAATGAGTCTGCGTCTTCGCAAGCTAGTATTTACAGGATCAAGTCTTTACGCAACTTTTCCCCAAGCAACCCAATAAATTCCTTTCAGTGAGTACCTGCGAGAAAACCAAACGAAAAACAAGAAGGACCTGCATGGAAAGGTATTCCAGCAGGCAGTGCATCGAGGACCGCTTGAGCAGCGACACGCTGGCTGTAACGCCGTCAGACTCGGCACGTCGCGCTGCATTGCGTTGCGGCAAGTCGGCAGCTGCACTGCGTTGCCCACTTGAACCTGTGCTCTTGCAGGCGCTCCGTTGTACTGCAACGTGAAGTCGCTTCCCACACGTTGTACACGTTGGGGTGGCGTGCTGCGCTGCAGAATCGACGCTTACGACCACAGAGTACTCAGGGCGCGCTCTCTGAATATCAACTGGAGCATCCGGTGGCGCGTTTGACTGCGGTGTTCCTGGGTGCTGGCCAGCGACGCCGACTTTTGAAACCCTTGCGAACAGTGACGTCCGCAAAGCACCATGCTCGGCTTCGCTGGGATAGTCACCACAGCGGCCTGGGCACGACCAGTAACCGTGAGACAAACCCAGGCACGATACCGCTCTAGACCTGCGTCACCCGCGTCCAGCCGTTCCTTGCGTTGCAAGCTCCAAACCGGAATAGTTGGCTTGCCGAACGTGGGCAAATCGACGCTTTTCAATGCACTGTGCGAGCAGACGAAAGCAGAGGCAGCCAACTTTCCCTTCTGCACGATCGAGCCGAATATTGGGGTAGTTACGGTGCCCGACTCCCGTCTCGAGGTGCTATCGGAGATCGGCGGCTCCAGCCGCATCGTCCCCACTTACTTGGAGTTTGTAGATATTGCAGGTCTGGTGAAGGGCGCATCGCGGGGCGAAGGCCTCGGCAACAGATTCCTCTCGCATATCCGTGAATGTGATGCGATTGTGCATGTCGTTCGATGTTTTATGGACGAACGCGTGGTGCATGTCGCTGGTCATGTCCATCCCAAGCAAGATATTGAAACCATTGATACAGAGCTTATGCTAGCCGACTTGGCTATGGTGGAGAAGAGGCTTGAGCGCCTGCGAAAGCCGGGTAGCTCGCGCCGTTCAGCAGGCGCGGGCACGATGACCTCGAGTCAGTTGGCCGAGGACACCGAACGCAGTGCACTCGAGCGCGTCACGAAGGCGCTAGATGCTGGGATGCCGATCAGGCGTTCTTTATCCGACTGCACCGCGGATGAGCGACAGGCCCTACGTCGCCTGGGTCTGCTGACCGCCAAACCGGTCATCTATGCTGCGAATGTTGCCGACAGCGTGCTTGCTGCTGCCACAGAAACGCTGGCGAAGGCGAAAATGCAGGCAAATGTCTGGCCGGATAACGAAAGCCCGCTTGCGCTCGTGCGTGAGGTCTTCGAATACGCCGCACTCGAACAGGCCCCTGTTGTGGCGGTGTCGGCGCAACTGGAGAGCGAGCTTGTAGAGCTTCCACCGCTCGAGCGAGAGCAGTACTTGGAATCGCTAGGCATCAACGATCTCCAAAATATAGGCTTACGGGCTTTGGTTCGTGCCGCATACGAGACGCTCGGGCTATGCACGTTCTTTACCTGCGGACCGCAGGAGACGCGCGCATGGACGATTCCGCGGGGCACCAAGGCGCCCCAGGCGGCCGGTGTGATTCACTCGGACTTTGAACGGGGCTTTATCCGCGCGGAAACTGTATCCTTCGTGGATCTAGTGAAGGCAGGTAGCTTGACGAGTGCGCGGGAGCAGGGACTCGTCCGTGCTGAAGGAAAGGATTATGTGGTGCAAGAGGGCGACGTTATACTGTTTCGCTTTAACGTGTAAAACTGAAACTATCCCACACGCATCACCCGGTAAACGCGATGACCAGGCCCGCTCGGCTACGTTCCGACGCCCTAGTCACGCAGTGGTGGCGAGAGCGCCAGGATAATCGCACCGAGTATGATGAGCGATATCGCCGGAATGAAATAACCGCCAAAGTCGCTTTCATTTGCTGCTGTGAGCAAGCTGGTACTTTGTGTGTTCGCAAAAGCTACCACTGTCTCCAGCGGCTGCGCGACGTGTGGAGCAAGAACCATTTGCACAGGCGAACGCGTAGCACCTGTACGCTTTGCTGTAGCGACACCAGCTGTTCGACGCGTGTGCGCTGCGGCACGTGCCACTGATGCTGAAGCTGCTCCCTTCTTGACCTTTACTGAAAGTGAGCCGTTCACAAACATGCTTCAAAAGTGTCGGTGTGTAATGCAGGCTTTCGAAACGTACAGATACGCAAGAAGCACGCTCTGAGCAACAAACAGTAATGCCACAAAGTCGATTCTCTCGTATGATGCCTGCGTCGTCCGCTTCGTGGCACTGCTGCGCACGCGCGCATCGGTTGTGCTCGGGGCGACGCTCGGCGAGATGCCGCAGCGAGCACAGCGGCGCGCACCGCCGCCGCTGCAGCAGCAGGCAGCAGCAGGCAGCAGCAGCGGCGGATCGCGCTCGAGGCGCCCCGGGCGCGCCGCCGATCGGTACATAGCCGACAGGCTGGCGAGGAGCGCACCGAGCGGATGCCGCTGCAGGCCAGGAGCACTGGAGGCCACTCCCGGACGTGAGCTGCCGCCTCTGAGGCCGACCTCTGCGCCATCCTCATCGGCACGAGCCGCAGTAGGCTCGATATCGGGTGTGTTCATGGATGCATCAGGGGTCTGCAACCGTCCCCCCCCCCCTCCGGGGGGAGAAGACGCATCTGGATTGTATGGGACGCTGGAGCATCTGTGGAGAAAATGAGGTCCATTCATTGGTCCTAAGCATGATGATACGCGCACCCGGACAGGTACGCGTGGACGCAGCGATGTGGTGTAGCATCCCGGCAGCGCAGGCTGCGCAGCAGGCAGCCGCGCCTCGCGATCCGCTGCTGGGCCGCGGAGACGCGGGCGGCAGGTACAGCGGCAGTGCCTCCGCGCCTCCGCGCCTCCTCCGTGGTGATCTCGCGGCCCCGGTGCCTGCTGCGCTGCCTGCGATGCTCGGCCCGCTGTGCCGCGATCGCCATCGCTGTCTGAGCGTGCTGCGGTTGTCTCTATCGCAAGCCGCGCTTCGTCAAGCCTCACTACAGAAGTTGCAGCGATGAACACGTTGTTTGTGACAAACTTGGTTGGATATTCATCAAAGTCGCGGCTTGTGCTGAAGCAAAGGGTGCGAGCACCCCTACCGAGCCGCTCGACGATGCGCGTTCACCGAGCTGTTGGCTGCACGCGCGCCGCCGTTTTGCTGAAGCAGCAGCAGCAGCAGCAGCAGCGCGATGCTGGTGCGACACGTGCCCCGGAGGCGCAGTCAGGTTCGCCAGTTGCGTCAGCGGTGTCGCTCGCGGCGGCTATGTGGGCACTTCCTTCGATGGGATACGCCGCAGAGGAGAGCGGTATGACCGTGCAGTTCGGTGCGTACTTGGCGGTGTTCCTGGGCACTCTGATCCCTGTTGCGTTCCTGATTATCTTGTACATCCAGTCGGAAACTCGCAAAGCCGCCATGGAAGCCGTGTCGGGTAGCGGCAGGGAGGAGGAGGAGGAGCTCGAGTTTGAGTGAGTCGTTGGACGGCGCTCCGGAGCTGCGTAGCTGGGCAGACGAGGACGCTTTCTCGACAGGACAGTATCAGTCAAACAGCGACTGTGTGTGTGTGCGTGGAGGGTTCGCGGCCTGACGTCTGTTATGCTGGCACTGCTTGTTTACCATTACGATCGACACAAGTGGTTCTTGCCCGTCGGGAGCATCCCCGGCAGACAGGTGGTGACCTGCTTGGTGCGTGACGTGCTTTTCTCGTACAGCTGGCTGGCGCCGGGGCGGGAGAAAGCGTTGCCTATACGCCGTACGCGTGGGCATTCGCTCGGAACGACTAGTACACGAGGCAATAGGTGTTCTTGCAGCAGAGTACGTGGGCATAAAATCAAGATTCTCCGCTGGTACTTGGTAAATAGATGGCACCTGCCAGACAGAGTGGCTGGACGCCTGTTCGAGCCTCTTCCTTTAGTCGAGCGTTCGAGCCAAGCGGACCACGACCGCGTCGAATGTTTGTTTAAGACGTCTGCTGCGCTGACAACATCAGCCGAACATTCCGTAGAGCAGTGCATGCACGCCGCCGACCCGCCGGTATTCAGCGGGGAACGTGCTCAGCAAATGTCAGTATAAAATGGAACAGGCGTAGCAACATAGGCGTATGCGCTAGCGTTCGAGTCTCTGCCAATGCGCATCAACACAAGCCGTTGCGCGCGCTTCCGACACCGATGCTGTTTCCGCCCGACTATCTCCAGCTCGTAGCACGCCGGTCTTTTCTTCTCACGCCGGCTTCGTGCTCGGCAGTCAAAGGATGGTGATGGTGGCTTTCCAGTCCCGATTTCGCCCGTTGTCAGGGTGAGTTCTATTCAAGGCACGAGGCATCACGCTGGTGTCAAATGGCGCGTCGTGGATGCCCACACGGAATCGAGGATGTGTGCTTCGAACGGAGTCTACGAACAGTTCACAAGTGATTTTCAGTGAACGCTTGGTATGTGCTTGCGAAAAAGGCGTCACGGGACGATACCCCGATTTATTCCGCGTCAGTCCTGCGGCAAGCACTGCTGCGCCCACGAGCTGTCCTGAGACAGAGATCGGTATCTTGGAGCATGCGCGGTTTGGGCATGCTCCATGTACGCAACGGAGAATCGCCGGGGCCCGTACGCATGCCCTGCATAATGATACGGGTTACTTTCTTGAAGTGTTCTCGGAGAGCGTCGCGAATCATCTCGATTCCGATGACGTCGCGAACGCCGACGGCAAAGCGTCGAAGGCGTATTCCGAGAAAAAGACCACCGCGAATCCTGGACCTACACATGAATCCGTGTGCTCCACTTGGTACACAGACAATGTTGATGCTGTACACCTAGAATACCTCGGAAATAACATTCGCATGACAGAGACAGGACGCAAAATTCATTTTTCCATGTTCATCGGACATCACCGCAGCCCCCCAGCAGCGCCAACTCGACAGCAGCGGCCGCAGCGCAGCGTTCACCGATCGATGCACAGCTGCTGCGACGACTTGTGCGCGGTGGCGTCACGGATTCGCACCTGCTTCATCACCGTTACGAAAACGTTCTTGGCTGTGAACGTCCCGACTGGATAACTGCGTGCGGCTTTTGACGAATCACCACGTGGACAGTCTCGCGTTTGTTTGACAGTCGAGGCAAGATACCTGGGCATTGCATGGTATGCAGTTCTCAGGTCGTGACAAGGGGTGTTGCAACCCAGAACCCGTGAACCGGGTGAGAGCTGGAGCACGCGCTACTTTGCAAGCGCAGCCCGTGCATCCCCAGGTGCCTCTAACGGCGTTCATGCTCTCTCAACCGGTATTTTGGCGTGCGCAGCCTTTCGCTCGAGAAGTTTACTTTTGTGGCCGTTGGGATTGTACGGGACGGCGAGGCCTATGGCGACAGCGCCGCAAGCACGCTCACCTTGACCAGTTTTGGCGCGTCACCAAAGCGAGTCTGTCGGAGACGGAGAGCGTCATCGTTTCTGCGCATTCGGCACCCGGAACCTCGAATGCGATACCCATGGATGTTCAGCAAATCCAGCGCCGATATCGGTACACCGAGGAGGTCGAGGCGGGGCTTCGCGGATGGGCGCTGGTACGCCAGGACTGGCGACGCCTGCGCTCTTGGATCACTCGTCGAGGTCGCGCCGAGTTCCTTCACTACGATCTGGAGGCGTTTGCTCGCTTCTATCGTTGGCGATTCGACTTGGTCATCGCTCGGGCCGCGGCTGTCGCGTTCCCGCTGTTGCTCTGGTTTGTACGGTATCGCTGGCGGCTACGGGACCCGGAGCTTCGCCAGGCGCTGGCGAACGAGAAAGGCATCCGCATGGATGCAAGCTCTGCCGCCGAGCTACGAGCGCTCGCCGTCGACTTTGGCGCCACTGCAATCAAACTGGGGCAGACGCTCAGCAGTCGGCCGGATATTGTTGGTCCGACTTTTATGGTTGAGCTCCAGAAATTGCAGGACGACGTAGGTCCGTTTCCCAAAGAAGAGGCGTGGGCCTTGCTCAGGGCCGAACTTGGCGCTGAGGCCATGCACCAGTTATTTGGCAACGGTGCATTCGATGCGAGTCGCATGCCTGAGCCGGTTGCATCAGCGTCGCTCGGGCAGGTCTATCGGGCGCAGCTTTCAGATTCCGGGATGGAGGTTGCTGTCAAAGTGCAGCGACCACGCCTTCATTTAGACGTGCCGCTGGATCTGTTGATCCTACGCTGGCTTGCAGATAAGGCGAGAAAGTTTTTCCGACTGCGCTCCGATTTGCCAGCAATCGTGGATGAGTTCGGTGAGCGACTTTTCGAGGAGATGGATTACGTCCACGAAGCTATGAACGCGGAACGCTTCCGATCGTTGTACGCACGAGCGCCGTCCTTGGCAGCAAACGACGCGACGCTTCGAGACAAGATCCTCGTGCCCCGCATCCTCTGGCGCTACACAACACCGTATGTGTTGGCGCTGGAATGGATTAACGGCCTCAAACCGTCACAATGGGAAAAACAGGATGCACTGCGTCTCATTCGAATCGGAGTGGCGAGTTCACTTCAACAGCTATTGGATGACGGGTTTTTTCATGCAGATCCACACCCAGGAAATTTTCTCTGTTCCCTACCAGAAGGCAGACTCGTGTACCTGGACTTTGGTTGTATGGCGGAACTTGATGCTGACCGACGATATCACTTGATCATGGCGATCACGCATCTCATTAACAAGGAGTACGCCGAGTTGAGTCGTGATTTGGTGGCGTTGGATTTCCTTCCACCCGATGTGGACCCGCTGCCCGTCAGCCGAGCGCTGGAGGAAGCCTTCGAGGCATCCAAGCGAGCGAGCAATGCGGATGCAGAACGAGGTGGACGTCGCGCGACCCTCACGGACCTGAACTTTGCAACGTTGACTTCGAACCTGGGCCGGGTCGCGTTCGCGTATCCCATTCGGATACCGGCGAGCCTGGCGCTGGTGATGCGTTCATTGACGGCGCTCGAGGGGCTTGCGCTCAAGTACGACCCTGGTTTCAGGATTGTTGATGCTGCGTACCCATATGTTGCGCGGCGGTTACTCTTCGCTCCGACGCCGGCGCTGCGGGAAGCAGTCCAGCAGGTGCTGCTCGATACCACCACTCGCCGGATTCGCTGGAATCGACTCTTCACGATGATCCGTCAGAGCAGTCTGGCTCTTGGAGGAGATGGGGCATCAAGCGGCGAAAACGGTTCCGTATATCCCGATGCAAGCAGCGCTGGGTCAAGCTCGGATATGTTGCGCTTCGGGGGCGCTGCTGGTGTTGCGGTGGATCCGTTCGAGCCCATGTCCGCCGACGCTGCCTGGAACCTCGCCCTAGAATACCTGCTCTCAAATGAGGGATTCTTTCTGCGCGAAGGCGTCTTGAATGAATTCGTTGATATCGTGGATGACTTACAGCTGGCGTTTCTGCAGACGCTCTCGCGTGCAACGTTTGGCATCGTTCCGAGCAGCGGGGAACCCAATCCAGCGCGACTCAGGGCGATCCAGGAGCTGCTGCTCGAGCAGCTGCTGCCGCCACTACCCCGTGAGCTCGAGACGACATCGCGGCGCTTTGATTTGAAAACGCTACGGAGGAATCCGAATCTGTTGCGACTAGTCGTACGAGAACTGTTTCAAGACTCGCGAATGATCATGGGCAAGCTTCTCGAACGCCAGTCGGTTCGTTTCTGGCAGCTTCTTTTCCAACGCGCTGAGAAAGTTCTCGAGAGAGAGATCGAGCTCAGGAAAGGCGAGGAAGAGGTGTCTACGGCAAGTCCTCCGTCTTAATCGGAAGCCGCTGTTGCGCGCTCCGATCCGACCGTGACCAACCGAGTTATTCAACTCGGTCTACGATCATGTTTCGGGTCAGCTGCGCAACCGACATGGTGCTTTGGTTGCGTCAGTGGACCGAAGCGAGTCCAAAGGCGACTTTGTCGCAAAACGTGCGGCACGCGCAGCGTTTCCGCCCACGCGCTGTGTCTGATTCAGCCATTGAGCATCTGCCGAAGCCAGGTCGAACTCACTTTCTCCCGTTTTCCATCGGGGCGCGTTTGCCAAAGAATGGGAACCTGAACTAAAACCACTTCGCACAGGCCCCTTTCCTGCCGTTGTCGGTTAATTGCAGTTGCCGCAGCGGCGGTTTCCTCGGACACCACCAGCGCTTGAAGCGACGGGTCCGTCGCAGCAGGTCCAGCAGCGTCCTCCAACTCGACGAGATGGATGTTCACCGTGCTCAAGTGAGAAACCACGCTCCCCAGAAGCAGCATAAAGCCTTGGACAGCAGCACACCGCTCGGGGAATGCCTGCAGGTTGTGTTTCTGCGCCTTGTCGGCGACGAGTGCCTCGCCGGAGACCCCGATGTAGAGATGCGAGCGGCACAGGTATCGGGCAGCAGACAGCAGCAGTCGATGGCCTGCGTGCAACCGGTCAAAGGTGCCCCCGACAGCGACGTGCTCCCACTGGGGCCATGGGCTCGGACCACTCTGCAGAGAGGCTGCAATGGCGGACCGTTGCAGTGCGACAAGCAAGGGCAACGATAGCATGCGCACAACAGTGGATATGGGCATTGCGAAGCTTGTCGCTGACCAGACAAGAAGATCATAGACCAGAAACAGCGCGTCAATGACATCCCTCGTGGTCAGCACCTCTTGCTTCGATAAGATGTAGTCAATAACGACCGGAGCAGTTGCGCTCTCTTCGGTGAGTTTCCGGAGGGATTCCGCGGTGGTAAGCGTCCACTCCAGGCGACGTACGCCCGACTCTTGACTTGTCATCGTAGAAAGATACCGTTCGAACCTGAACTAAGTCCCAAGTTCCAGATTCTGCAGCAAGGCTCGTTCCGGTCTTCGATACATGTACAGGTGCGTTGCAGGTAGCGGCAAAGGCAGCAGGGTTGGCAGCGTCTTCCGCAACGAGCGCAACGCAAATCTCTGATGTCGTGCTTGAGGCGCTGTGGCAGCGCATTCGCGTCGCCGCCGTCGGCGCACGCACGCATGCGTGCAAAAATATACGCATCCGTGTGCGGGCGCTTCGTGCGGCGCAAGTGACGACGGCGCTCTCGACTGCTTGTGCAACGCGTTCGCTCACGGAAGCGCGCCGTAGACCGTTCCAGAAGCAGGTGCTGGTGCAGCGCGAACGAGTCGCTTTTGCGGTGTTGAGACCGCACTCGCAAGACAGGCGTCCATTGTGGGCTCGGTGCACGCTCGGGTTGGCGGTTGCACTGCTTCGGTGCAGCGCAGCGCACAATACGGCGTCAAGTCAGGGACTGACTTGTGTGGACCCTGTGCTTCGTCACTAAACAAAACTTCTCTTCGTACAGGCAGCTTCCTTCCACTGGAGCTTACCAGCCAAATAGTCCTAGTTTGCGCGGTATCTTTTTTTTCTTGAGAAGAGGGTTGCAACTCAGGAACGATACGCTGACTGGGAACTGCTCCAAGTTTACCTGCGGAGTTGTTTGCCAAGTAGCTCACAGCGAAGTAACTCTTGTACACGCGAAACTTGGTACAGAGCGCAGTTCTCGGCCACTGCGGTCTCGCTGCGTCGTCTTCGAAGTCGCACGGTTCGTGCGTTTGCATCGTGCCTCGCACGGCGGGGAGCGCTGCACTGTTCGCACTGTCTCTGCTCTGGCGCTGCGTATTGCGCAATTTTTTCAGCCGGCGCTTTTCTGAATTCGACAAACGCTCGAACGTATGACTCGCCTACAACCGCTCTTGGAATACTCGGAAAACTTCGGGTTCCGTGGTGCGCCGCTTTCGCGCCCCGTGTACCCTTTGGCCGGTATCGCCATTTACCTGCTGGTGATCACAGGGCTCGAGCGAGTCATGCGGACACGCCGCCCGTTCTCTCTGCGAAGCGCGGTCGTCCTGCACAACGTTTTTCTCACGCTTCTTTCGTTGGCCATGGGTTTCGGGACGCTCATTGAAATCATGCTGCATGCCGTACGAGAGCCAGACGGGTTGCGTGCAATAGCCTGCGACCACCGCGGTACCGTGATGCGCGGTCGCTTGCTTTTCTGGATGTATGTGTTCTACGTCAGCAAGTATTATGAGTTACTCGATACCATCATCATGGTTTTGCGGAAACGGCCTCTGAGCTTCCTGCACGTCTATCACCATTGCGTAGTGCTGCCGCTTTTCTGGATGTACCTTCGGACTTCGATGGTGATTCATTTCATTCTAGTTGTGGCAAACTCGTTTGTGCATGTTTTCATGTACTACTACTACGCGGTGTCGGCGCTCGGGTATAGGGTCTGGTGGAAGCAGCATCTAACGATGGCGCAGATCGTTCAGTTCGTCATTGATTTAACCGCAACCTATCCTTTCGTCTACTTTTACTTTAGGCATCCTAAGGGGTGCTCAGGATCCATGCGGGCCTTTATTTTCGGACAGTTGGTTGGTATTTCGTTCTGCTATTTGTTTTGGGACTTTTTCCGCAAGTCGTATCGGACTCCAAAACAGAGCAGATCTCGCGAGAAAGAAGCTGCGCTATCTTCCGAACCCACGAGTGAAGCGCAACAGTTCGTGAAAAGCACCCATTTTTCAGCAGATGCCGGGGATCAAACGACGTCCGCTGCGAAAGCTGGGATGCTGGCATCGACCGCAAGAGGTTCCGTGACCGGCACGAGGAGGCATACGAGCGCGCGGAGATTGTCATAGAGCGCCATGCCTGGTTTGAGCGTCGCAAGTACGTTCACTGCAGACTGGGAGATTGTGCATTGCGTGGATGACGCACCGACTCCTATGTACATGCACGGGCGTATTGATCTGCGCTAGGAAACACGACGCCTGGAAGACGCGGTATTCACGGTGCTCGCACAAGGGCGCTTGTGATTCCGCGCGCAGCACCGCAGGTGATGCGAACGACGGCCAGCGACATCGCTGGTACTGGTGCTGGTGCCCCGGGTGCCGCTGCTCCTGCTTGTGAACGGTAAACCGATCAGTGCTATGGTTTTTGGTGTCTCTGTGTACGTGCGCAAGGCGCGCAGGACGCTCGAGAACGCGATCAATCCCTCGCATATGTAGGCCCGGCGTCCATGTTTCAAAGACGTGACATATCCAGCGTCTGCGTTCCTGGGAAATGCCCTATTTTATATTGCAGGTCTTTCACGAAGCTTCTGGCTCGTAAAGTTTCAGCGTATGTTACATCAGGGCATGATCACGCGTTGACTGGAGGCCGGCTCTGCACCCGTGCGGGATCTTTGCCAAGCAGGCACAGCGGAGGCGATAACGAGAACCCGGCGCCTTCCGCATCGATTCCTTTACTGGATACCATCGGAGTCTCTGATTAGATGGTGCCGGAAATTGCAAGCGTTGCCCGCTACCAGGCATGTGAGCACCGCTCCTTCACCGACGGTTGGATGCTCCACAAGCTTCCTAGCAGTATTCCATAAAAGACAAATAGGGACTGAAGGCATCCAGCGACCTTTTGCGTGCAGCGTCGATTGCGTCCGCCGTGCCGTGACCAGACAACTCCGCGTAACGCGGGCAAGCGTCAGCGTTAGATGCTCCCGGCAGTCACTCCACCGCACCGCACCGCACCGCACCGCACACGACGCATGCCGTCCCACTTGGTGGCGTTCTCAGTGCGCACGCAACGCACGCCTGTCGTGCAGCTCGGAGCAGATCGATTCATCGCGGATGCTTTCCGTGAATCCTCAATTTCTCTGTGCTTTGCGTAGCAAGTGACAAGCGCGCCACAGCATGAATCCAGCAAAGCTGACACAGCCCAAGCCTAATGAGCGGAAGAGCGCGTTCATGACACGATCCTGCTTCTGAGCTCTGCGAACGCTTTCTGCATAGGGAATGTTGCTGAATGAGATCATGTGATAAAGGCTCATGAAATAACAAGGCATGAGCGCGTGAAGTTGGTTTTGGATCTCACGTTTCCAGCGGAAAAGACGCGACGAGGTCTTACTGGCCATTTCCCAGTAATTTTCGAGCGCCAAGTTGGTGATCGCGTCAGCATTCGGTTTCCGTTCAGCGCTATAGGCAGAGAACACCCGCTCCAGGTCCAAAAGTGCCGCGCCCTCGGATTCCGAATCTACGACACCGCCCAGATATCCATCATCGGCTAGAGCACGCTGCAGGCCTTTCGCATCTGTCAAGTCGTCCTCTGCAATGCCATCCTCGAAGTCAACCATCAAGTCCGAGGCAGGGAGCCGCACGCATCCCCGCACGCGTCTGTTTGGTGCTCGAAGCGCAGCGAGGCGTATCTCTTCACGGAAGAAATTTGCCAGAATCCGGCAATCCTCCATGGCGGCATTGCAACCTTGACCATAGAACGGCACCATCACGTGTGCTGCATCTCCGACGAGAACCGCCCTGCCGCGGTAATGAAATGGTGCACAGCGAATCGTAAAGAGCGGAGCAACCGGGTTACTCTGGTAATCTGCGACCAGCGATGGCACAAGCGCGTAAATATCCGGAAAATAGGACTCGAAAAATTGCTGGATTTGCGAAGGCGTTCGAACGGTTGCAAACGAAGGCACGTCTGGCGCTCCTGGATCCGCATCTCTGTTCATAAATAAAGTAGCAGTGAAGGAGCCGTCTCGGTTTGGCAGTGCAATCAACATAAAGCGATGTCGAGGCCAGATATGCAACGCGTGCGGTGCCAACAAGTAACCGCCCGAAGAGCCCCCGGTGTCATCTCGCTGTATGCGTGACGGAATCGAGAGCTCCTTGTACGCCGTTGGGATGTACTCCTGCTCGTAATTGAAAGGCACAAGTCGTTGCATGGCTTGGCGCACCCGCGAATGTGCACCATCCGCACCTATGATAAAACTTGCAGTGACATGACGCGTCGAGACCGCTCCGGCTGACGTCGAGCGTCCGGTCGACGACATCAGCGACCCGGGGACGGCCTCGGCACCAGGCTCTCTGTGCGTAGCGTCGTGCTGCGGCGTACGCGGCGTTCTCTCTTTGGTGCCCAGGAAGCCGCGCGCGGGTGCTGCGCGCTTTCGCGCTCTTCGTTCTCGCTCGAGGCTGCGGCTACTCGGTGGCGAATCAACCGTGTCCTCAGTATTTGATTCTGGCCAACCGTGGTGCCTCGGTGACATCCATCCATCCTCGAATGTCAAGACGCACTGGTCGAGATCAATGTCGGTACATTTCTTTCCAAAATGCATCGTAATCAGGCCGCGCTCATCGAGCAGACAGGTCTCCACGAGCATCTGATTCAGCGTGGTGCGCGATACCGAGAGCAAGTACTCCTCGGGACGACCACCGTAGGCCTGAAAGTGTACGCGTCCTGCTGTATCGTGGATCATGCGCCCCCGCATAGGCACACCTATTTGCTGGATGCGCTGTGCGAGTCCGACGTTTTCCAGTGCACGCAAACCTCGCGCCGAAAGTGCCAGATTGATCGATCGTCCGCGATATCGCTGGTAAGGAGCCCGATCACCGCCACCTCCAGCGTACTCTATATAGGGTCTAAAATAATGCGCGGGGCGATATTCAAAAACTTCTACGGGAATACCAAGACGACTGAGTTCGAGTGCGATGAGGCAGCCCGCTGGGCCGGCACCCAGCACGACAGCGGGGTCACGTGCGAGCACCGTCGAAGCGGCGACACCTGGTGACCCAGACTCTGGTGACGAGCGAACCGTTCGGATACGCACCTCTGAGGCGCAAGCAAGGGCGTCTTGTTCGCAGCTCTCAGACAACTGCAACGTCTTTGCCGGAGACGGCTTGGTTGACGAGCCCTCTTCCCGGTTCTTGAGGCCCTTACTCGCTTCGCTATGAAAGTGGAGCACACGCCGAACCGGGTCAGTTGTGTGGTCATTCGAAGCAATTGTATATTCCTTGCCCGAGAAGCTTTCAGAAGACGCCATAGCGCTCTTTGCCCCAAGTTCCGGCTCTGGGTGGTCTCGCGTGCAAGTGAAAAATTGTTCTGGCGCAGAAATGGATTTTGTTCCGATGCCAAAACATTCCATTGACTATGGATCCCAGATTGCGGGATGGATAATCGCAATCGAAATTGCTTCCATCATGACGCTATACCCTACCTCCAAGTTCCATTGCTTGTACTTTCTTTCGGATGTGCTGGTTGTTTTGTACGTTCTAACGTGTGCCGAGTTCTTGCATCAATGCACCGGCAGTAGCGCCTAAAACGCTGGAGCAGATGCATCACGGAGTCAGAACGGCTTCGTCATACCGCTGAGGGCATCGGGTCGAGGAGTGCTTCACCTGAAGCGGGGTCAGAGTGCATAATTATTCTGAAACCCCGCAAGCTGTGCATATAGACCTATTGCCTGCAGCAGCGCGAAGCGATATTCCAGGAGTCCACCCGGACCAGGGCGACGCACAGACACCGTCCAACTGCCCAGAGTTCCAGAGTGCATTCGCAATGTGAACGAGTCGCTAACGTCTCGTCACAACATCCGCCACTGGGGGAGGGGCATGAAGTACGAGCCCCGGAGACTCGTCCGGCTTGTGGGCTCTTCCGTCTACAAGGGAAACTTTCGATCGTACGGAAAGCGTCCCCCTTTTCTAAGGTTTATCGTACAGAGGGAAACCTACTGTTATCGAGTTCCTAGTCAGTGGTTTGTTTCTGTTCTTTCGGCACACTTTCGCCAATACAATAGTAATTTTCTCTTCTTTTTCCATCATCCATAGGATGAAGCAATCGGATCGTTTCTGTACGTTGATTGATGGTTCGCAGTCACGAACTGAAACATCTTCGATTGGGCGCCAACGTTATCCGCGTACGTGAGGTCATTCATCATTCTGCACCATAACTGCAGGTTCCACCATTCAACTTCCGTTACAGTCGTTCAAAACAGTTTCGTGCCGCCACCTGCCACGCTGCGTAGCAGACGATCGATATCACACTCCAATGTACAGTGTAGATCGGAGCCGAGTTGCCCATAGGATATGCGCTTTACGGAAGTGCACATGGAGGACTGCATTACTCCTTCAGGTTAGTGATACCAATGTACCCAGATAGTTGAGGAATACTGAAAGAAACAACTACAAGCGCTCCGTGCCAGATATGTGCGTTCTCAAAGACTGTTTGCTGCCAATGATCGTAAACGACCGATTGATCATCGCACAGCAAGCAGAGAGCGACGCTAGTAGCCACCATGACCGTCTCTGTTTCTTCACTGTTTGTTCCTATAGTCCTGAAAACGTTGGAATACAAGCGCAGAAAAAGTCCTGGTTCACGCACGGCCATTTACCATCGAAATCACAACAATAGCGGTCCTGGAACTCAGCGGTCGGTATGAAACGGAGTTATGTTGGTTTTTTTCCCTCAGCAGATGACACGTCCATCGGATGAAATCGACTGAGTGTACACGGGTACTCGAGGTGATGGGGCCCGTTGTATGTATGATCGAACTCGAAGAGAACCAGGACATCATCATGTGTTCTAGCTGTGCACTGGATTCCAGTGGAGCCTTCGGTTTCGCTCGTAGAGCAGGCTCACTGGCCAGCATGAACCACTTTGTTGAATGATCGAAGACCTTTCACCTGTGGGTCTGGTGACGTCCCTCGGTTGGAAAACGTGGCATTTCAGCGTTCCCATTGCGTCCGAGCTTTTGCGCACTCTATCGGGGTAGAGCTGCTTTTCGTTCCTCCGTACGCTCCGTGGTTGAAGCCCATGGAAGGCGTGTTGTCTATCATGAAACGTATTGATCGATCGTCTAGGTGAATCGCTAGAGCGTTCAGCACACGGCGACACATCGGGATATCATGCGTCGTTCCTCCGCAGGCCCTTCTCCGTCCGTGAAGGTCACCACAAAGGGGCATAAACAAGTGCGTTCATTTTAAAGAAACAAAACATCCAAGGGACAGTTATGCACATGGCAGTCGAGGATCCTGCAGGCCCGTCATCGCCGGGCGCCCGAAATGGACGAAAACAATATGCTCGCCGGCCATCGAACGAAGAAGAGCAAGTGACGAAGAAGAGGGACACTGGCAAGAAAAGGTGTTTGCTCGACAGGCCAATGGCGGGACTGTAGTGGTACAGAATGCAAAAGTTCGAGTGAGCCTCGCGATAGTGAGTCCAACCAGCTGCAATAAACGCATGGAGGTCGTGAACCGAGACTTCAACGCCGCCATCCACGCCAGACGATATGCGGTGCAGAAGACGAGATCTGCGGACCTGAGGTGATCCAACTTCATGGGGCAACCTTTCAGGCTCAAAGTGTACAAGGAGAAGCTGAAGCCGATAGCAGGCTGCCGGTCGGAAAAGACTGGGAAGCGTCTGTGAGTAGGTATTCATTTATCCTGGACGTTCGAAGAAAGCGTTTTTGTTTCTCTGATCACATGTGTATAAAAAGAGGATAGTGAACACGGGGTGCTAATGGATTCATTGGAATTTCTCGGATTCTCGGTCGCGCTTTCGAAGTGGCTCCTCCGATGCTGTCTACTCGGATTTCGTAGCGTCACTGGAATCAAGATGATTCGCAACTTTATCGAAAAAGGGTTCATTTAATAGCCGATCTTATCATGCGATTCACATTTAAAAGCCTCCGCTCGTGTCCAATCCCTATGTGTAGCTTCGTCAAATCACATACGCTTCAAGTTCTCGATCATTTTGGTTCATGGCAACTCGTGGGTGCAGCATTTCGAACCGCCGGATTCACGGAATAAAATACTTGACCTCGTCCCTTGATGACTTGTTCGTCAGCTCTTGCCCAAATTTCAATGAACTCGTCGCACCAAATAAAGAACAACGTTCGAACTTCCAGTCCTTCTCTTTTTGTGGACATCAACGAAACAAAAGTCTACAGCAGCATGGTACCCCCGACGGGATATACTTGCAAAGGCTCCCGTCTCTTCTGTGTGCATGGAAGAGGGACTTCAACTCGGACTTGAGTCATCACGGCGATCGCCCTCAGTGGCGAGATTGTCACCGTTCTCCAAGAAGGGACAGTAACCGGATCGGAAAGCTTTCTAAGTTGGGTTCTTCTTCCGTTACTTATGTCACTGTGAGTAATTTGGCGCTCCACGAATATAGCATCGAATAGAAGGGCCTGCACTTGCGAGCGCAGCGGATAGCGCGCCGCAGGCACCGTGCCGAAGAAGCGCGTGATCGTTAAAGAACGAAAGTAGGCGCGGAAATCTTTGGAAGCATATGGGGAAGCTCTCAGTACCCAACAAGAACGTGTGTATTGAGCGAGGATGCAAGCGTTCATGCGCCGCAACGCGGCCTCCGCGCCACGAGAGAAATGATGGACCTATGGGTATACCTGATCAGCGTCAAGCGTTACCGCTGCGCAGCATGCACAGAGGTTGCATACGAAGGAAATCGAAATGGTTCGCAAAGCGTAGATCGCAACTTCGGTTTGTACGTGAAATGCGTCGACAACCGTCGGAAACTCCGAAATCCAGTCTCTAAAGCCACTGTCCACGTCCGTCGACTGTTGGGATTACCTCGCAAGGGATACGAGCGTCCGACCTGTGCAATGCCGGATATAAGAGAGAACGAGAGAGGAAAAACGGACAGTAGCGGAAAAGCCTGCAAACGCTGGTGCTGATCATGATCATGGAAAGAGACCCTATCCTTAGAGCAGACACCTGAGTTCGCCTGGGGGACGCGTTCCATTTTAGCCTGGCATGCGTACAGATCCAATCTATTTTTTCCCCTGGGTATCCCCCAGCGCATCGTCCGCCGTGATCTTTCCCCACGCACACCCATTCCCAGGCCCCAGCTATCCAGCTGCTTCGAGTACCTTCAGCGATGCTGTGCGCCGTGGTGCAGGCGCTGCACCCTTGGAAGGCTCATGGCGTACCAGAGGATGTCGCTTGCCGACAGGCACATGTTTTTGATTACAGAAAATCGATGTGTCGATGGTGCATCCTCCCAAAGGCGCAATTGCTGCTTGTAGTACCCAATAACAATAACAATAACCACGCGCAGGCGCATTCAGGGCGCGGCTGGGTCGCTCGCCGCACGCCAGGTAAGCACAAGCAAACCGCCGAGCCGTACGCCACGTCCAGACATCTACAGAGCCTGCTGTATAGTGTGCACAGAACAGGACACATCAACTGGTCTGCTTCACAATTTGGACGACCAGGTCACGCTGGCACCAATAGAACGACCTGCCTGAAGCACTTTGATTCGGGGCAAGCGCAGGCCTGGGCTCAGACGCGACGCCAGCATCGAGGCGCTCGGAATGGTATCCACTCGACGCCACAACTGAAAACGAAACCAACAACCTGCTGCTCGTATATTGAGATGTTTAGAGTACATAGTAACGGACGCGAGGTACAACGGAGCGGTCCATGTGCTTACCAGGCGCTTCCGCCGGAGGCACGCCAGTTGCCACCTCCCCAGGGCTCGTCGCGCATCGTCGAGGTCGATGATGCATTCCCTGCGAATGCAGGTCGACGTGGAGCACCCGTTTCGCGACGCATATCGCGTCCGCCGAAACGACCGCCACGCCCCGCTCGACCGCTACCGCTCCGGGCTACTGGTGCCTGACACATCGTATAGAGCCAGGAGGGAACCTCTTGGCCGGCCTCCTGTAGGAGTTCAATGAGGTCACGTACAATGCCCCGATTCTTTTCGTTCGCAAAAGAGGTCGCGATGCCCTGGTTGCCAGCTCGACCAGTTCGGCCAATCCGATGCACGTAGTCATCAATGGCTGCTGGCAACTCGTAGTTGACGACGTGCGCAACATTCGGGATATCCAAACCACGAGCAGCCACATCCGTTGCAACGAGAATAGGCGTCTGTCCTGAACGGAAAGCTGCGAGCGAGTCTTCGCGCTCGCGTTGGCTCCGGTCTCCATGAATCGACGACGCCGCATACCCGTGTCGCAGTAAAAAGTCCTCGAGAGCATCGGCGGCTCGCTTTGTATCTACAAAAACCAAGGTCAAGCCGGGTATGCTGTTCAAGAGATCTAGCAGCATCTCTCGTTTCAAATGGTCCTCGCAAAACTCGATACGTTGCACAATGAAATCCGTGGTGGAACCGACTCGCCCCACGGCAAGGAAAATATAGTCGTGCAGAAAGTCGGAGGCAAGCCGTTGGATTTCCCGTGGGAAGGTCGCGCTGAACATGAGCGTTTGGCGTTGGCCAGCCGCCGGCATGTCGCAGTTCTCCACAATCTGCCGGATCTGAGGCTCGAAACCCATATCGAGCATACGGTCCGCCTCGTCAAGGGTCAGGAACCGGACGTTTGCCAAATGGATGCGGCCCCGGTCAATAAAATCCAAAAGGCGCCCGGGTGTTGCCACCACAATATCAACTTGATTCTCCACGGCGCGCAGTTGCTCACGGGTATTTTCGGAGCCACCGTAGATCACGGCGGCGCGAATACTGGTGCCGTAACAGAACTTCCGGCACTCAGAGAAGATTTGCGATGCAAGCTCCCGCGTCGGAGCCAGAATCAGATACGTTGGATACGAGCAACGGGAGCGCGAGGAAATCCCGCCTACGCCCGACGAGGATGGCGGTGGCGCGGGGCCGCCCATCAACAGCATCTGATGTAGAACAGGCAGCACAAACGCTGCAGTCTTCCCGCTTCCGGTCTGGGCACATGACATGAGGTCGCGACCAGCCATCACCGTCGGGATCGCGTGCCGCTGCACAGGTGTGGGCTTGCGGTACCCTGACAGTGCGACATTCCGCAGGAGAATCTTATCCATACCGCTGGTCTCAAAGGACATGATCTCCGGTACGACGTTCTCACCGGAAACTTCTACTGGAATATCGTCGTACTTGTCAAAGTTGATGCCAGTATTCTGGCCGTTGAAAAGCTCTAGAACCTCGCCGTTCGCATCAGCGGCAGCGTGATCCTGTTCCTGAGGCTTACCCAGCCCACTGCTGTAGTAGGGGTTTGTTTCCTCCCACAATCCAAGGCGCTGCAAGCGCGATGACGCGCCTGATTGGTGTCCAGGGCCTGTCGGAGCCGCACCCCAACGCCGACCGCCACCCGGAGCAGCGCTCCCGGTGCCGCGTTCCCGAGCACCCATCACGCCACCTCCAAAAGAGCTGCCTCCTCTTGACGCCCCAGAACCACTTCGAAAGAAGCCCCCAGATGAGGCAGCACGCCCCTCGGGAGCACCGTTTCCCTGAAACGGCTGTGGGCGCTCGGTTGCTGCTGCACCTACTCGGAGCTGCTGTTCCAGTTGCCGCCGCATATGGGGCGGTACGTAAGATCGAGCCATCTTTGCGCCGTCTCTGGCGTCCCTTTCTGAACCGTGACGCTCCCTCGTATCCCTCTGCTCGTTATGATCATTCCTTTGCACTGTTGATGTTGTTTCTTCTGGCATTTTCGTCAGTAATCTCTCCACAGTATACAAACGACTGAAGAAGCGATTTTGAAACGGTATCGCGATTCGCGGGGGCGCGTTCGGGCACCGCCGCCGCCGCCGCCGTCGCCGCCGCCGCCGCTGCAGCGACGGATTTTTCTTTTCGATGACAAAACGTTCCCATGGGCCATGGATCCCAGATTGCGGGCTAGATGGGTATCGGCCTCCGGGAAAGCGCCCATCATTCCACGCCATACTTCCAAGTTTGTCGAGCGACTATCCATAGTTCCCTTGAAGATATGGATCACGCCACAGGTTCCGCAGTGCACCGAGTCTGTTGTGAGGCCCTGCCCCTGCATCGGTTCCCTTGAAGATATGGATCACGCCGCAAGTTCCGCAGTGCACCGAGTCTGTTGTGAGGCCCTGCCCCTGCATCGATGGCTCGTAGCTGCGCACGCATCATCCCTGTGATGCAGTATGGTGCCGAAAGAACAGAAACTTATCACTGACTAGCAACCGTATCATAATTTCGTTTCGCTTTCTCGGTAGCGTGGAAAGAAGAAAAGGTTTTCCGTATTCTCGAGAGTTTACCTCCTCGGTATTAGGTCCCGCGGAGCGTCCAAGTCTGTTAGAGTCGTGTTTCACGCTCTGTTCTGTGGCGCGTGCTGTGGCAATACCTGAGCAAATCGTCGGCATCGCACTTTATTCTTGCACTAGGGACGGTTACGCTGCGTCTGGGCGTCGCCCTGGTCGCAGCGGACTCGTAGCATATCGCTCCGCGCGTCGGCAGACAGGATGTCCGCATGCACAGCTTGCTGGCTCCCGGCACGATTATGCACTGCGGTGCCGCGTTGAACGAATCATGGCATCGAGCCGACACCCTCAGTATTCGCGCAATACCGCGTGCTTTCTCAATACGGCATCCGTGCCAGCGGTCTCGGTGCTATGATGGGTACAGCACGGCAGGCACTCGGTTCAAGATAGAACGTACGAAACGGCCCGCACGCCCAAGAGAACTTAACGGTAATCGAAATTAGAGTGCAACATGATGCACGCTTCCCCGAGTACCTGCATCCATCCCGCAGTCCTGGATCCGTGGTCAGCGGACACACGCCCTATCGAATCGGAAGGAAATCGATGTCACGTCGTTCGCCGCGATCGGTCACATCTGGGATCGTGTGATGCGGCGCGGCATGCGCACGACGGAGCGGCTGCGGCGAGCGCATGCTGCGTCGCATCACACGAATGGCTCGAATTCTTTGCTCCGCTTGCTGTACAACGGGTGTGCGTGTGTGTGTGTGGAGCTTTCGCGACTGCTCGTAACATACGGTGCTAAAATTCACTTTAACACAGGTAATATAGTTCAATTCATAGACTGACATACATACTGTGAAGCATGTTGGGTTTTACGACTAGTCTTCAGGGGATTTCACTGCGCATTCGGGCGCCGGCACTCGCAAAGTGCTCTAATTCAAAGCGTAGTGGCGCTGCTGTCCCGGCAGCTTTTCGTCTGCGTGCTGACGAAAGCTCAGACTATGAGCAACCAACTGAACGTCGACTTAGTGACGCGCTCAAGGAGCGTGACGTGGAGGCACGTCTCGCTCGCGAGGAGGCGGAACGGCGAGACCGGGCGCGTCGCGAGGAGCGTTTGCGGCGCCAACGCAAAATCGAAGAACTGATGAGTATCCCTGACGACAAAGAGGCTGGCACTATCGACGAGTTTCTTCAGAAAGAGGGCGTGCTCGATATCCTACAGAAGCTCGACCACGACTTGGTTGGTCTGAAACCAGTCAAGGATCGGGTTCGGGAAATCGCCGCACTGCTGGTAGTCGACAAGCTGCGAAGCCGCTTGGGTTTGACTGGTACGACACCATCCTTGCACATGGCATTTACTGGTTCGCCTGGTACGGGCAAGACGACTGTTGCGATGCGCATGGGTCAAATTCTGAAGGCCATGGGCTACAGCCGATCGGGCCATCTCATCGTTGCCACGCGCGACGACCTCGTCGGACAATACGTGGGTCATACCGCACCGAAAACCAAGGAGGTAATCAAGCGCGCATTCGGAGGCGTGCTTTTCATCGACGAGGCGTACTACCTCTACAATGCCGCGAATGATCGCGACTACGGTGTCGAGGCCATCGAGATTTTGCTGAACGTCATGGAGGAGCAGCGTGAGGATCTCGTGGTCATTTTTGCCGGCTACGAGGACCGCATGAACAAATTCTATTCGTATATCCCCGGCATCAGCTCCCGAATCGGAAATCACATCAGCTTCCCGGACTATACACTCGAGGAGTTGGTCGACATCGCGAAGGTGATGGTCCGCGATATGGAGTACCGTATCGCAGACGATGCGATCCCCGCCTGCCGCGCGTACATCGAGAAGCGTATGCAGATGCCATACTTCTCTAACGCGCGCACAGTTCGCAACCTCATCAACCGCGCTCGGATGCGGAGTGCTATCCGCATTTTCAACAAGGCTATGGACCCGAACGCGGACGGCCTCGTTAGCCGCGACGAGCTGATGACGCTCATGACCGAAGACTTTCCGACCGTCCAGGAGTTGTTGGAACGTGGAGAGACCGCGATTGTGGAGTAAGCGTCGTTGCAAGGATAACTCAGTGCGTGTGGGGAAGGGCGACTCCGTACTTGGCGAACGCGCTGTATTGCTCAGGATAGGAGGTACCATGTTGGTTCAGAACGTGTACTGCAGAGACAGGTCCAATGACAACTGGACACATGTCGTTTCAAGTCTAAAGCACGTAAAGTCGTAACTCATATGTGCGGCTTGAGTCGGAGCACCAGGCTTTGACCTCCCGGGATAATGACGGTGTACGCGGTTGAAGCGCGAGCGCGCTGAACGACCACCATCCAGTTGGCTGGCAACGCACTGGACGCACGAGTACCCGGCGGTTCAAGACTTGCTCTCCGTGAACAGCGTTCTCCGAGTACTCGCGTTGGCGAGTACCGAAGCAGTGGACCGCGTTTATGGACACCACGGGAGGGTATGCCGCGGAGAGTACCGCCAGCGTGGAAGCACGCGCTAGCCACGGCACGCTGCTTCGGTATGTCGTCCTGTGCACGGTGCTATGTTTTGCGGAGCGCCTCCAAGGCGACGCACGGCTGCCGACGTCGAAATCGGAGCTATCCCCCGCACCTCTTGTTCCAGCTGCACTCCTGAGAGCAATCCTTGAAGATCTAAAGCATGAGCTCGGCGCTGTGGCCACAGTGGCTCTCGAACTCTTCGAACTGGACCCGGAAGCATTCGAACGGGAACTGGAAAGAATAGCCGCGAACGAAAGCGAGGCTCTTGGAATCCTGGACGTCAAGGCAGACCTCTTGCGTTTGCTTCGAATACGGGGTACCGCACAAACCGTGTCAAGTCAGCGGTGGCGGCGCCTGCTTGCTCTGGACCAGGTCGAGGCGTTGTCGCGCAAACATACCGAGCCCCCTGGCGAGGAAAGCGCCACACCCACCTCGAGCTCCGTTCCCGATACTCTCGTGCAGACTGTACTTTCGTTGAGGCAGCGCTACAGCGTCCTGCACTGGCTCCGGGTCCTGCAAATAGACCTGGAGCAGCAGATGGACCTAGTATCACTGGGAAATGCAGCGTGTACGATGACGAGCCGGGAGTTCGATCAACAAGTCTACATCCATTGGCGCTTCTCTCCGGACTCGGAGCTGGTCCATCCGTCCTATGCTGATCTGCAGTTGACAGCAAACGGAAACCTCGTCGGCACTGCAGATACAGTGTTGGTAGCTCGCATCCAGCGAAGAAGCTTTCCGCTTGACCGTGTGGGGGCTCGCGGCGTTGAGGCCTCGGTGCCTGCTCCCGCCGCCACCGAGCTCGTTGACGTGCTCGATGTACGCCTGCCAGCCTGTTTACGAACAGCATATCGATCATGGCAACCGGTAGTTGAAACGCTCGAAAGTGCTGTGCTTCGAGCCATAGGCACCCATTGGGGCTGGCGCCTTCGCTGGGAACCAGCATACCGCCGATGCCTCGACGGGCATCGGACCGCGTTTCATCGAGGTTTGCTTCGGTACGTTTCTCCAGGTGTTTCCGGGGACTCGCTTTCAATTCACGCAGTAGAGGAAGGTGTATTCCAAGCTGGTACTCCAACTTGTTCGGAAACGGTGTTGCTTCGGCTTCGTCTGGATGGGACCCTCGTACCTCTGCGGGCCGCCTCTGCACCGACGACGCTCTCTCTCCGGGTGCCGCTCGGTGGATCCGTTGAGAATCAGCGCCATGAACGGCGTCTCGTTGAAGAAATTTAGTAGGCTGCTTCCGCATCTGCAGCGCATCGATGAAGACTTCAACGATAGACCTGTACCAACAGGATTCCAAACGGCAGCAAAAACACTGCGGCCTAGCGTCGTGTGTTTATGGACACACAGGTGACGAGAGCTTTTCTTCGCCAGGGGCAACTTCGGACGCATTCCCTCGATCTGGATGCACGTAGATGGGACGCCTGCCTCGCGTCTTCTGGACGTGCTCTAAGCGCCTCGCGAATTATGTAATACCCGCTTAACGCGGCACTGGAGTTGTCGCATGCAAAAGAAACGTCTGGAATTCGAGTAGGATAGATGTCCGTAGGCGAAAACCTGGATCACATGCTCCCTGGGAAGAGGAAACGCTGGGGAAGCGTTTCCTGTCGTGCCCGCTTCACCCTAACAGGACATACTCTTTCCAATCGATTGCAGTGGTATCTTTTGCGGAGAGCGTTTGGTACTTTGTGCTGTGCCTCACTAAAACAGATCATGCTCATTTCGCTCTGGCGTAGAGGTGTCTTTTGCGACATGCAAGAGGAAACGTGCGCGTGCAATATCATACAGTTCAGCGACTTGCGCCTCGAATGTGAGCATCCGGGCGCTGTCCTCCGAGGACACACCCCGCAGTGTCACTGGGGCGGCGCCTGCTAGAACCCTGATCCAGGTGCTTTGCCATACACGATCGAGAAGCAGTCGATCTTCCGTATGAGACATCCGTCGCTCGAGGAGAGCATCCCATTGGCGAGTCGCGGTTTCACCACCCTGGATGGCGATGAAGACCGCAAATCGAAGGCCACCTGCCCAGTGCTTGAAGAAACGTTCCCGCCATTCCAGAATAAAACCGTTCACACCAATTCGCTCCGCAGCTGCTGACAGCTGGAAAAGCAAGCGCCGCACGTTCGGACTCGTCATACCTTTTGTCCAGAGCGCGTACACTTTCGTGACGAGGCCTCTTTGACGGTCTCGCTCTAGCTTCTGTTTCCGCGCAAGCGCACGCTCTGCGGCGGAACGTTTGTTCGCTTCGTTCCGTGCCTCATGCTGGCGCATGCGCTCTGTTACCATCGCTTGCGCAACCTGACGCAGTTGGTCTGTGGCCAAGGCCCCGTAGGCGGCGCCAGCTCGCGTCTGTCGCGCTTCCAGGGCCGCTAGCACCCCGTGGAAGGCTCGTCGGTGAGCAAGTGGCGGCGGAGCAACGCCAGCGCGTCTCAGATGCTCCATTTCCTGTCGTTTCTGGAGCCTTCTTGCGCGCCGAATGCGTCGTCGCTCCTCTGGCAGCGTCAAGTCGATGCTCATACAATTTGGATATGGTGGCGCCTGAATGAACCTGGCAAGGGACGTGGCGTCAAAAGGCCGGCGAAACGCCTCCTGTGTCGGATCGAAGAGCGTCGCCATTTTCAGCGCCTCCGCGTAGGAGCAAGCTGTTGAAGAGGTAGCAACCAAGAGTTCATCCCATGGTTCCAGTTGCGTCTCGTGACTACTCCTGGACGGGAGCATCGTCTCAGCAACCAAGTAGTGCGGTGCTCTTGCTTCGCTCACTGCGAGACTCGTGACATTCATACCATATCGCAACCATTTCTCCCATTCGATCTCGTTTTGCCGCTGGAGACGCAGATGATGCGCCCATCGAATCCACGAACCTGGCACATACTCGTGCAGCTGCCGGCGTTTATCCGCTAGGCCGCTCTCTCTGAGTGCCTGTAACAGCGGCTCACTAACATAAGGGTTCTCCCTGGCAACTGCTGTTTGCGACGCACTGGTCGTTCTTCCATGAGCAGAGAATGAAGACGGAGCATCAGCGCTGGTTCGCTTGCCAGCTAACGCAGTCAAAAAGGAGGCAACCTGGCCAGCGGCAGCCAACTGGTTTCCAGTTGAGCGCTCGGTATCAGCGGTGTGACGCTTTCCAGCGAGTGCGGTCAAAAATGAAGAAACCTGACTACCGGCAGCCGCATTAGTTCCAGTTGATCCCACGCCGGAGTCTGCATCTAGATGATTCACAGCACTGAAACGACGTTTTCGCGGACGTCCAGCAAGCTGCTGCTGGTCACGCATGGTAGCAGCGCGAACAGTCTCTGCCCCCGCAGGAGCAGACGCTTACCAGTTGCTCACTGCGGGCGTCCTGCCACACGTCTACGAGACCGCTTCACAAGCCAGTAGTCAGCCAGCATCAAAATAGCGAGCGCCTGACCTTGAACAACCCACGCTGGAGGAAGCGCTCCGCCCGTTACTCTTTAAGCGACGGGAAGTGAGAGACCTAGCCAACACGTAACAGGCGCGCGACTGCAACTAGAGACACGGAACGACGCATCAGCTCAACCGCTGCGTCCGGTTCGGTATAACATACAGGTGAGCTCCAGCGAGCTGCCGGATGCCCCGGTATCGTCTCGATATACAGAGAACGAAAGAGAACGGCGCGCCGCCCTGCGTCTCCACGATCCAGAACGCCGGTCGGTGGGGATGCTGTGCTTGCCCCCTTTCGGTACGAGCGCCCCGAGGCCAGTGCTGTGGCTGTACCAGAGACCAGACCTGGTCTAGTGTAGAGGCATGAGCTCCAAGAGCAAGAATGGCGCTCTCGATGCTCCGTCAAAGTGGGGTACACCACAAACCACCGACGAGTCGCTGAACGCAGCCGCACCGGTGCAGCTCGAGAAGTGTCCAGCGGACGCTTGTCAAGAGCGCCACTGTGCCGCCGCCGCCTGTAAACACCTGGGTAGGTACCGCTGCCCGGTGTGTACTCGACTGGGGTTCAAGGGTCCTCCTGCGTTTTTCTGCTCGGTTGCCTGTTTCAACCGAACGTGGCCGTTGCACCAGCGCCTGCACCTGGCGTTGCTTGCGAGAAGCTTGCAGCGTAACCACACTGCAACGGTAAACGAGGTGAACGATAGCGCGGCGGACCCTCCGCCCTGCTTTCACGGCTACGCAGGGTACACCGGCCCACTGCGACCCTGGAAAGTAACGCCTCAGCGGGCGGTACCGCCGACGATTCCGCGGCCGGACTACGCAGAGACCGGGGTATCGGCCGCGGAGGAGGCGGCGAAGCGTTCCAACCAGATACCGTGTCTGCGTCCGCACGAGATCGAGGGTATGCGTCGAGCGTGCAGACTTGCGCGTGAGGTGCTCGATCTTGCGGGCAAGGCTGTTGACGTTGGCGTAACCACGGACGAGCTCGATGCAGTCGTTCACGAGGCGTGCATCGCTCGCGGTGCGTACCCGTCGCCGCTGAACTACTACGGCTTTCCCAAGTCGTGTTGCACTTCCGTGAACGAAGTCATATGCCACGGGATCCCGGACTGTAGGCCTCTAGAAGATGGAGATATTGTCAACATTGATGTGACGCTTTATGTGGACGGCTTCCACGGTGACCTGAATGAGACGTTTCTGGTGGGCCATGTTGACCGAGCCTCTCGAATTTTGGTCAAAAACGCATACGACTGTCTGCAAGCTGGTATTCGCATCGTGAAACCGGGCCTAGCTTTCCGGGATATTGGGGCAGCGGTTGAGGAGCAAGCGCAGAAACTGGGGCACAGTGTTGTACGAACGTATTGTGGCCACGGCATCCATCGGCTATTCCATGCGGCTCCGAATATTCCCCACTACCGGAAAAACAAAACTCCTGGTGTGGCCCGGGCCGGGAATACGTTCACCATTGAGCCGATGATTTGTCAGGGCAGTGCACGTGACGTTCTCTGGCCGGACCAGTGGACAGCAGTAACGAGCGATGGCGGACGCTCTGCCCAGTTCGAGGAGACGCTGCTGGTAACGAACGCGGGCGTGGAGGTGCTCACCGCCAAGACGGATGCTTCACCACGTTATTTCTGGGAGCGACCTGACTGGGACCAAGACTAGTGCGGTCCTTCGAGACGCAGGTTTGTCGCTCGTACGTGTCTCAGATCGCGCTGGTACGCAAGCACACGGTGGTGCAACGTTCTCCGGATTCACGTCGAGGTATTCGGTCCCAATCGAGTCCATAAGACTGAAAACGAATAAGTCGATCGCCCCAGGCATTCCATGAACCGGCTCTGGAAGCGGTCTCCTCGAGCGAAAACGCAGCCTACGCTACCTGCGCTGCTGCCGGCATGGCGTCGATATCGGCCCCGGGGCTCGTGTACCCCGGTATGCGCGGCTTCCGCACGGCGCTAGCATTCGACGCCATCACGCATGCAGTCATGTTTCCCTGCGGCCGATGATATGCTTCGATAATTATCAAGCCAATCGAGCAAGGTCGCGGAAGGTTCCTGGCGAAACGGCTCCCAGCACAGCACCGGAAAAAGAGATCCGGCCCGGGTAACACCCATTCAGGAAACGCAGCTGAGCATCGCCGCGGCGATAGGACACAAAACGTACATACATGGAAGCGCGTACGATTCCGGCACACGGAACGCCGGCTACCGGTCCACGAATGGCCCTCAGGTGCGTACGCGGAACGACTGCTTCGCGGGAACGCCCATCCGTGGACACGTGTCCCAGTCTATCCATCGACCTGTGCGTGCGCGATCATTCGACGCCATGGACCCGCGCGCCGCATCTTCGCCAGCGCCGCGGCGAAACGCATGTTCATGGTCGGTATCCACATGATATGCACCAGGTTCAGGGGCGGCTACCAATGGGTTCGGTTTTCTTTTCGGACGCGGAAGGATTTCGCTGGCGAGCTCCTTCCTGGTTTGTGTTTCTGGAATCGGTAAACCCGGTGGAGTTGCCAGCGTGTTGGCACGGTTTAACGCGGGAATGACGACGCCAGTTATGCACGGATCCAGGCGGGAGCGTACGGTGCCCGAAAGCATCCGCTCTGGGTGCCACTTCGATCCATGAAGCATGGCGATGCGGCTGGCACGCGGTCAAGTGCTACGCGCGCGCGGCGGATGCGCACTCTCTCGCGCATGCGCATTCGCGACTCTGACGCCCGCACGCGGAATCGCAAGACGACAAGTGCGCGCGCTGCGAATGCCACGGCCTCGTCGCCCGTTGCTGGCTTCCGATGGCATCCTCAACCGAGAAGAGAGACGAGTTGATCTCCGAAGACCTTACGGGAGAAACATTGCACTGCGCGCTCCCTTGCATTCTGACCAAGCCGTTGCCGCTTTTCCTCGTCCATCACAAGCGATTTGAGCGCTTGTGAGAACGCCTCTGGGGTAACCGGCTCGTCGCACAACAGCCCCGTCACCTCGTGGACAACGGTTTCCCGTGGACCACCGCTGTTACAGGCGACGACCGGCTTCCCCGCTCGCATCGCTTCTAAGGGCACGATACCGAAATGCTCAAAGGATGGCGTGTACACCAACGCCACGCAGCGTGAAAGTAGGGCGTCACGAGCCGCATCACTGACGTTGGGAGCGAAAATCACCGCCTCCGTAATGCCGAGTTTCTCGGCAAGCTTTTGCAAATCTGCATGGTATTCGACGTTCTCAGTCAATCGTTCGTCATAGCCGCCGGCAATCACTAGCATTACCCGCCTTTCACGCACTCGTGTATCCTGATAGAGTAGAGCGAGTGCGTGGACCGCCAGTTCCATCCTTTTCTTCCGTTCAAAGCGACTGATGCAGAGAAGGAACGGGCGCTTGGGAACCACGTCGGGTATGCGGGGTTCGCTCACATCCGCCGGCGATGCAGGTACTGGCGGATACAAGACGCACGGCTTTCGGCTCCGAGTTGCTCGAGGAAACGTTCTCTCGACGACTCGACTTGTAAACTGACTATTCACCAGGATCCTATCTGCGTGCGCGATGCTGCAGGCTTCTAGGCTGTCCACAACGCTGCGATAGAGACTGCGCAGCCAGCGTCGCCACCAGGTCTCCGATTGTTTGGGTGGACCAACGCCAGTGGGTACGCTTTCGAAAGAGGCACCAGGTGCCAGCAGACGATCGGGAAAATGGCAATAGTACACGAGAAGCGGTCGAGGACGGGATCTTCGTGCGGCGCCGGCTTCCAGGTACCGACTCGTTTTCCAGTGCAAGCTGATCCTTTGCAGGAACCTCTTCCACCATAGAATCATGAGCGGTATTGCAACCAGGTCCACGAAGACGACATCATAGTCGAGCGGCACGCTTGCCGCCAGCACTGCGCAGGAGAGCGCAGCGCGCAACGCGTGTCCCCAGACGAAACGTCTAATGAAACGTATCACACGGTTCTCTACACAAACCACTTTCCCACAAGAACCATCTAGAACATGAGAAAAGCAGCGCTGAGGGTCCAGATGCAGCGTGTACAGGACGACGGTATGGTGTCGCGCGCGTAGTTCAAGCGCTGTGTCCACGATGAGACGCTCGGCTCCACCGAGCCCGAGATCCGGGTGAATGAAAGCCACAGCTCTTGACTTGCTGTCTGTTAGGCGTTGGTCGTCACTTGTTTTTTTGGACATGCTGTGTACCGAGCCGGCGGACCCAGCCGGGTTTGGGAACGACGAAAAGCGTTCCCGTCCCGCGGCAGCTTCCTAGACCTATTTTAGAAGCGGAAACGCGTATCTGTGCAGCGGGAGCGGAACAGTTGGTATGGTCGCACCAGGGGCTGCGCGTCCGGGCGCTCGACACCCGCGTCACCTTCATAGAAAATAGCACTGAACGACTCGCTCTGTTCTAGCTTGCGATTGTTCCCGAGTTCTTCTAAATGTAAGACCTCAGCATTCCTAGTACTGCGAAGAGGTTTATCGGGTTCAAAAGTCGATGCGGGATCCACGGTTGTGTTTCCGGGTGTGGCACGTTCGACGCCCTGCCGCTGGAATTCGTGACGTGACCCGAATCCAACTGGTTCATGACGGCCTCGCACAAGGTTTCGTAAAATATCGATATCATCATCTAATGCATGCCTAGAATCATCCGTTCTTCAAGTTTTCCATCTTGGTTTTTCAAGGTAACTCGTGGGCGCAGCTAGCCGCGTCGCTCAGTTGACGACGGAAGACACTTGAAACCGTCCCTGGACGACTTGGTTATACGCTTGTGCGGGGATCTCGGTGAACTTGTCGCGCCAAATAATCTCTCCCATTCGAAAGACAAACGGTCTTCCCGGTGCGAGCATCGAAGACATTGTTTTCGACAGCACCACCATGATACATCTTACTAGATATTCTCGAATATGTTCGTGTTTCTTCTATTTGCACGGAAAGGTGTCTCGGACTAGCACTTGCGTCATCGCAGCAATCGATACCAATGGAGCATACGACATCACTTTTCATGAAGGAAGCGTAGACCGGATCGCCATTGTTCGAGATGTTCCTCAGCGTGGATCGTCCTTCCCGCATTTCATTTCATCATAGACAACATCGTATTCCATAAATCCTCTATCAAATGGAACAAAGCGCGTTTGCTTGTACGGCAGACAACGTACTGTTTCAGAGAATCGCTCAGCGGAACTACGTGATGGAAGGGTACGGTATTGGGCGCGGAAACAGGCGACGACATCGAGTGCAGCGTTCTGTACCCGTCATGGGCCGGTGCCGAGCGCTGAGGCAGGATTTCACGAGCCGCACGATGGCGCTCGGTCGATGAGGTCCAGTGGATCCAGGGGAACACCGAACAACGGCCAATTATTTGCTTTGTGAAGGGCGCACCAGAACTACTTCCAATAAAGATGGGAATCGCACGCGAATCGAGGATCGCAACTTTCACCTGAACGTCAACTGCGTCGACAAGAGCTGGAGGCGGCCAAATCGGGACGAAAAAGCTGCCATCAATATCCCCCGACTGTCTCCAGTGGAGCTCGAGGGACAGGAGTGACCCGCATCTTGAAAGCTGGAAGTAAGAGATACGAAACGGAAGCGGTCACAGAAAAGAAAATCCCGCAAAAGCTGGTGTTGACAATCACGGGACAACATCCAAACATTGGAGTGTACGCCCGAGTTCGAGAGGCCGTTCCATTTTATTCTGAGATGACTGATAGGCTCTCGCTTGCAAGCGTCTACAAACGGACATGGAGACCTGAGGGCTGAGGCTAACGTGCCGCTCTCGAGCGAGTCGTGTGTGTGTGTGTGTGTGTGTCACGCGAACCGCTTTTTTGTGTACACGGGACGCTGTTGACGGCAGAGGAGGCGTTCGAGGGCCCTGGCAGCCACGGCAGCATACGCAAGCGTCGACCATACGCAGTATGATGAATTGCGTTCTGGGCACTTGTCCTGGTGGACGCTACGTTGCTGAACTCGTGGACATGTGGAAGACGCCCAAATCCCTCCGCGGGATGAGCCTGCACCAGAGCCAGCCACAGAGCCCCAGCGTTCTGTGTTTTACGCATCAGCGACGCACAAGAGCCGCCATTTGCGAGCCAAATTCGATAGTCGGCAAATTTGGCCCAGCCTTCACGGTAGTCATCGGAACTTTGCTGGCTAGAGACTGCTCAGAAATTGCGTGTCGCGGGTCTTTGAGGTCAGGCCGCAATGGCCTCGTCGACGAGTCGCTGCAATTGCTCCTTTGATAAAATGGATCTCTGGTGGGCCACTGCATACGCGCTTGAGGGACTTTCCAGGGTAACGAACACATCCTGAACTTGCGTTCCCTTGCGAGCGACAAGCTTCCAACCTCCAGCGACAGGCACGGTGACGCGAATGCTCAAGCGCTCTGCATTGCTCCGTGCCGTGTAAAGTCTTCCTGGAACGATTTTGCGAATGCTTTCATAGACCGCCAGCCGCTCTAAAACGCTAATGAGGCCTTCCAAGTGTGTTGAATGATTAAGCACGAGCCGCGCCCTGGCCTCGTTTTTTGATACGGTGCCGCGACCCGCTGCTGCGGGTGTCGAAGACGTTCGATCTGCCAGCGGTACCGCTTTCGATGCCGCAGAGAGTCTCTCGGCAGCGGTTGGTGTCGATGCAGAGGCACCGCTTTGCTGCTGCTGCTGCTGCTGCTGCTGCTGCTGCTGCTGCTGCTGCAGTTCAGTGCGCCCTGCTGCCGAAAAATTCTGTCCGATCCTGCGCTCTGGTGCTGCGGCACCCGCGGTCGACGTGGACGTCGCCTGGGCACCAGCGGCCTGCGGCGAGCGTGACGCACCTGGTCCCGGTGGCACCGGTTGCATTCCTGTGTTCGCAACGGAATCAGTGCCAGCCGCTCTGGCGCCGGTGCTCGTCGGATTCTGCTTTGCCCGCATGCTCGCCTGCAATCGTTGGGCAACTAGCTTGCGGGCATAGTCAACGGTGTTCTCCAAAAGTTTGCTGGGTAGTTCGGCACGCGCACAGCGATCGAAGAACCAACCCTCGATGCCGCTCGGCGTTTTCTCTCGATAGAAAATCAACATATGGGGCTTATTTCCTGTCCCAAAAAGCGCACCAAGTGCACCCTGCTCATCGCTCAGAAGCGGAAAGCGTAAGTTCAGCTTGCGCATCGTTTTGCGATTCGTTGATGGCTTCTCCCGCGAAACCGCGATCAAATGGATAGCATCCGTTGGCGTCAGATTTAACGCAGCGTGAAAATGTTCCAAGTATCTGGGAAATTCCACGTCAATCGGGGAAACCTGAAACAAGACAAGGAGCACGCGATTGTCCGATGGCACAACGGTCTCGCGCCACCGTTTGCCGTCGGTGTCGATGAGTTCATCGTACAGGAGGTCCTGGATCTCGCCAACGGAGGGGAATCCACGCCTATTCTTAGACGCTGCCTCAAGGCGCTTCGCATCGAACCATTCGACCTCTGCACGGGCAGCATATTGCGTGAGCGACTCGCTCTCTAGCAAGTTCGCAAACATGTTGTACGCTTCCGTCTCAGATACTGCGCCTTCGAAAAAGTACTTTTGCTTTCCTCGCACCAGCCTGTCTACGGACTGTTTCTTTGAAGACTTGTGTTTGCTGCGCTTCTCAGCGGGCTCCGGTCCCAGCAGTGACTCGAACAGTGGGTCTTCGAGCGGCTCGGGAACGCGCTCGCTCTTGTTCAAGAACTTTTGGCGACCTGCACCGGCCTGAGATCCCGCTTGACTGCTCTCGGAGCGTCCCCATTTGGAGGTAAAGAAAGGACCCTCCGACCGTGCTGGTCCGCTTGGCTCTTTTCCCGCCAAGTTCCGGGTTCCGCTCACGGGCGGGCGCTGCCCCAACGGCGCCCGACGCTTCACGCTTGACCGGCGCCAGCGCGGTGCCAGCCACGAGCCATTGCGCTCAATATCCCAGATAGCACCCGCTACAAACGCTTCGAAAGTAAGCATTATTTTAAGCGACTGCCTCGTGTTCTGATTGTGGAATAGGTTTTCCGGAAGAGTGTTCTGGCAGTCGTCAACGCTGGTGCACAACGGCACTGCTCGAGTACTGCGCGCAGTGCGCCAGTACCGCGCCGGCGGGTCACGATTTCTTCATGTGGTGCATCTGCGGCGCTGCAGGCGATTCGATCCGGCACCCTGTTCTCTGGTGCGCAGAGTGGTGCATCCGCATGCACACATGCGCTTATCCTGCCGAGGAAAACAGGTGCGCGTCGAACCGTGTTGGTTTGGTCAAGTATGGACTCCCGATAACTCTGCAGCAGATAACTGTTGATCCGTAGAAGTTTGAGCGCTCCCCCGGCTGCTTACTCGCTACCGTTGGTCATCGAGGCTAGGAGCGATCGAGCGGCCTCGTGTTTCTCGAGCACCCGGTGCCCGGTTGCTACAACGCTGCATGCACTGCAGCGGTCGCTGGAGGCGTGATTCGATCGCCGGGGCTATTTTAGTGGGTGTTCGGGTGTCGCGGCGTCTCCGCGAGTACATCCTCAGGCGCTGGGCGGTGTGCGTCGTCTCTGGCGGACGGCGGATCATCCTGCCCAGTCGGAGCATTCGTGGAGTCGTGTGCATGTGTTCCTTGATAGCCAGTGATCGCTGTGACAGTGCGGTGATCGACCATGAGGTACGTTATGGAAGCATGGATTCATGCAAACATGCATGCATGGCGGTGATTTACAGTCAAGATTCACTCGTGCGACAGGCGCCGAACCTCGATCCAATGACTGTTGCCTGGCAGAAGAAGGACGCCATCATCCATAAACGAGGGCAATCGAATGCGCTGACAGCGACAACCTCGAAAGGCCGGAGTGGCGGCAAGCTGCTTCCGTTTCTGCTTCTGCCGCTGAATGTATCGTAAGCTCCGAGGCAGTGCATGCGCGTGCTGTGAATCCGCCATCAGTGCCGACCAGGGTCGGCACTGCGTCAGTTCGGGACTCGACTGTGAGATCGGAGCGCGGATGAGACGCTGATCAAGCCGGACGACGCGTAAAGGCGCTGCTTCCCATGGCGAAGCTCCTGAGAACATGTCCTCAAGGCACGGAACCAATACGAGTATGTCGTATGGGAGAAAATTTCGATAAACGAATGCATCTGGCCATACCTCGAGGCTCCATCCACGCAAACGAATTTGATGAAGTTCATTGGATGTCACGAAAACAGTATGATTCTGGCGCTGTACCCAATGCACAAACGTTTCCAGATGCTCCAGGTGCGCAGCAGCCACCCGGGGCGATGTCGTCGCGCTCAGTGCATTCTGTGCGTGCCAGGCGAGGCTCGTAAATCCCGGCCTCAACGCCGCAATCCGCTCCTGGATGAGCGGCATGCGCGCATCGAGACGCGCGGCACGCCCCGCGAACGTATCCCACGGTTCACGATCGATGCATGAAACGGAGCGCTGAGTCGCGTTTGGAATCACGAGCGTCGCACATTGACCAGTGCCAGCATCGATGCCAAAGACTGCATGACTCGCAACGAGATGCTGGACGAACGACGGCGTCCAGGTGTTATGCGGCGAGCTCATAACCCGCGGTCGATAACCCCAAAACCCTGCAAATGTCTCCATGCCTTTTCGTAGGCTTGCCGGTGACCAAGCGCCATCCGCGAACTCAGAACGCAGAGCGGTGATGTTTCCCGCGTAGACGTAGCCTTCACGGAGGCTGTCGTAGGCGCTGCGAATAATTCGCGTCCTTGCAGTGCTTCGTTGTCGCCGCAGAGGTCGTGTCCGCTCGAGCGCTTCGAGCCAGCGATGTGGATGGATATGGGCGCTGCCGTGGAACTGAGGTGCCCACACGCGATCGTACCACAGCTTACGGTACCATTCGGCAACCTCAATGGATTCGATCAGATCGCGGCCTGGAAGTATTGATGCACCGTTTCGTGAAAGCCGGCACATGTACATGCTTCGATAGGGGAAACCTGTTGGTGCAGCGTGTACAGCCTGTGCGTCTGTAGGTATGACCGGCCGCGTCAGCAATCCCCACGTCGACGATTGGCCCGTGAACCTCTTCAGGGAATCGGGGCGTTGCAAAGTTACCCCAGCGCGCCGCGTTTCGCCCACGGGGTCCGTGGAGCGCTGCCCGACACCCGGCTGCGGATACTCGGCATGCGTTTCATGCAGCCGCTGGCGACTGTTTCGCCATCTCTCCCTAGGCGACCGCTGTACCAGACGCATGCGACCCCGGCGTTCCGGGGTCGCAGCTGCGCGCTGGACGCGAGCGTCTACCCAGCGCTGGGCGTCAGATGATCGTTCACGCAGCGGCCCGGTGCTGCCTTCCCGTTTGATATCGAGCTGGTTTTGCATGGCGGGGATGTCGGGTCCGCCGACAACCCACATGGGTGACAGCACGAAACGCTGACGCGGCTCTCCTGCAGCCTCCTGCAGGCGAAGCAGGAACTCGTGGAGTCGCTGCAGATCACGCACGGTTTCTACGGTTGCCATGGACCAGTCGGTCTGGCGCAGTGAACGCTTCAGCTCCTCAGACGCCACGTCCAGAAACTCCTGACGTGCATGCGAGTCGCGAAATAGTGGGACGCTATCCGCGATGCGGCCCCAGTCATCTGAAGAGCATGCAATGAAGTGGAACGGCAGGAGGTGCCTCTGAGGATCAAAAGCTGTTAGCACCGCACCGGTTTGTGCGTCCCACGCAGGAATATACATTGGATTCGGATCCAGTAGGGACCCGGGTTCCTTACTGGCGGCATCCAGAACACTCTGCATCCTTGGGCGTATCGTACAAAGAAGGAAAAGGCCCACGACCAGGAGCCATAACTGCCAGCGCTGTTGACGGAGTAAGCGTCGCTTGAGCGCTTCCACCAGGCACCACCACACCACAGACGGCTCGACCATACGTGCTCCACGCAACACAATGCAAAGATAGGAGCGTGGCTGGACAGTCGCAGGGATGGCGACGCCACGATGCATGGAGCGCGAGGGAGAGGCGCGCGCTGCCGGCCCCACGCGGCGAATGTTCCGACGCGAAACGGTGCGCTGATCGCGCAGCGGCGACGGCGCGTCGTCGCTGACGGTGCGGCGTTCTCCCCGAGCTGCCCCTGGACACGCGAGCATTCCAGCAAGACCAGTGCTCCACGAATAGAGGAAATGATGGGAATAAGGGTTCTGCTTTCGGAGAGACATCCGGCCTGGGGGACGACGTCTTCAACACGCGGATTGTTTGGTGCTGGATACTATCATTACGGGTGCACAGACCTTGGCGAAAAGCGCCCTGCCCCTCGATATCCGTAGCGCATTTGCCGGTTGCGGAGACTGTTGCACGAAGAGCCTCTAATCTCGAATGGATTGCACGGTAGGTTACCTTCTCGCCGAGAACCCCCAATCCAATGGAATACATTTATGTGTGTGATCTCCTCCGCTGCACTCTCGAGGCGGCAGTCGCTACCGCAAGTTGCCTACAGGAATCGTGCACGCCGGCAACACGCTGGTGTTCGATGCCCGCGTATGGCAGTCCGCTAACAACGCTCTGGATCGATGTGCGCGCCTGCATCGTCGCGCCGTTGCGCATGCGTGTGCGCTGCCGCGAATGCGCTGCACGCGCTGCTGCAGTATCTGAGCGTTCAGTCATTCGTAAACACCCTACGACGATGGAGCGTTTATATATATCTACGCCATCGCAGACGCCTTCCAGCCTGTTTTGACTGGCCGCCTGCTATCGATTTCGGTTTATCGAGGCATACTTCGAGCCTGAGAGGCTGCCCGACGATGCTGGTTCGCGTCAGGTCCTCGAGTTTCGTCCTCAGCACAGCACGTCGTCTTATACTTGAAGCAGCGTTAGCGTTCAGGTTTACGAACTCCCTACATGCACTGCCTCTAGGGGAACTCAATATTGCAAGGATTCCTCGAACGCATACCCTCTGTGCTAATGCAGTCTCGTCATCGACTTGTCAGGCAAACAGTGTTTCCTCTATCTCCTTCTTCTTCTTCTTCCTGTCCGTCACTCGCTCTGCTTCGCGCGCGGGTCAGCGAGAACATGGACTTCTTTCGGGTTTTTTGTAGAACCCAGCAATGCCGCCCTCCAAGTTCCCCGAATTTTATGTCCGCACCTTTCCCTAGGGTATCTTATTTTTGAAAATGAACGCACTTCGACCGCCTCCGCTACAAAACCGCGAAAAAGCATCTGATGACCTGCACCGGAATGTGGAACACATTTGAGGTGAACGATGATCAAAACGCCGCCGGGAACCAGACACGTGTCCGGATGCGCTGCAGGAAGGCGTCGACATTGGCGGCGGCCGGAATGCCGGTTGCCGCCGTTTTTGCGTCCGGCAACAGCAGCAGCGAGGTTGGCTGTAAGCGCAGAATGCTTCCGGGGGCGGCAGCTTCGGAAGCCGTTGCGGGCTCAGTTGCATCGAAGCGACCTTCGTCCGCTATTACGTGCACTATACGTTCAATGGAAGGGTTTGTGGTGTCGAATCCGTTTCGGCGAAGAGTGAGCGGGCGCGCTGCTTGGCAAGCGGTGCGTCGGTGTGGAAGTGTCGCGCCGAGCAGCCGCGTCTACTACGTTGAACGGGGCGCGGAGGTCTGCGTACGGCTCGGCGATGGCTGCGGAGCGTTCGGACTGCGAAACAGCGTCTCGATCGGGGGTCGGCAGGTAGGGTCGGCGCCGTGGTCACCGAGCTCCTGGCGCCAGCGACCTGCGCACCAGCTACCCGTGTACCCGGATAAAGACCAGCTGGCGCTCGCCGAAGCGGGTTTGCGCACACTCCCCGGTCTCGTGACACCCAAATCGATCAGATCACTGCACGAGCACTTGGCCGCGGCGTGTCACGGTGAGGCGTTCGTGATTCAGGGCGGGGACTGTGCCGAAACGTTCTCGAGCCGCACCCTCGAGTACAACATAAGCCTCTACCATTTGCTGACTGCCCAGGCGGCTATCTTATCGAGTACTGGGAGCAAGCGGCGTATCGTTCGAATCGGACGCATAGCAGGTCAGTTTGCGAAGCCTCGCTCTGCTCCTGTGGATGCGGACGGGCTGCCGTCGTTCCGGGGCGACATCGTGCACTCCGCAGCACCGAATGGCAGAGCGCGAACTCCGGACCCACAGCGACTCTTGCAGGCGTACCGGCATGCGTCCGCGTCTCTGGAACATCTGCGTGTTCTTGAGCACCTGCATGCGTCTCCGATGGAATCGCTGAGGATTTTGAGCGAGAAACTGGCCTGGGACAGCGTCGTGGACTCGAACCTGGTGAAGGCGATTCAAAACCTGGTGCAAGGAATCGATGAAGAAATCATAGTGATGAGCAGCACTGGCCGCCATGTAACAAGTATCGACACAAACGTGATCGAGAATGTGTTCACGTCGCACGAAGCACTTTTACTTCCGTACGAGGAAGGCCTAGTGCGCCTTGCCGACTGGTCTCCTTCGGGCAATGCACATACCCTGGAGCACCTGAACCGAGACGCGAGATCGCCTATCGATTTATTATCAGCGCCGCAGTATTATGCGACAAGTGCTCATTTTCTCTGGATAGGTGAGCGCACTCGCCAGATTGATGGCGCTCATGTTGAGTTTCTTCGAGGTGTTTCCAATCCGATTGGCGTGAAACTGTCTGGAAACGCTACACTGGAGCAAGTATTTGCGCTAGCCGAGATCCTGAATCCCGCGAACACTCCCGGACGTCTGACACTGATCACACGCATGGGTGTGGATGCTCTCCAGCGAAAGCTTCCACCGCTCATGGCAGCGGTGAAGCGCAGCGGCCTCGCAGTCGTCTGGATGTGCGATCCGATGCATGCGAATACCCAGAGTGTTCGGGACAAGAACGGCAATTCATTCAAGACTCGAGACTGTGAGCAGGTTCTCGACGAGATGCGGTTATTCTTTGAAATTACCGCTGCCGAAGGTGTGCCTGCTGGTGGCATACACCTGGAAATGAGCGGCGAAGCGGTGACCGAGTGCCTTGGTGGCGCCACCCGAACCGCAGTTCATGACCTCGCTCGCGCGTATCATTCAGCTTGCGATCCGCGACTGAACTATGCCCAGGCACTGATGCTTACGCTGGCGTTGAAGGATTCGCTGCAGTGGAGGGAAGCGTTGCCGAATGCGTCGAGTGCGGTACTCTCGGCCTGAAAGAGGCTCAAGTCGATGGCTGTGGTGTCGGTGAAGAACGAAACGTAGGACAATGCTGCAGTGTCAGTTTGGGAAAGCATGATTACACCCAAGATAACTAGCAAGCTGGAATGCGTGGTTGTTATGAAGCCGCCTTTCACGGGAGACGGACGACTTCATCTGGTCACGAGCGTCGATACATCGCACAAGCGGGTCCCGGTTGACCTTGACGGGAATGATGCCGCTTCAGACAGCGCGCAAACACCGACGATGCGCCCCGACTCATGCGAGGTATCATTTGTGCATCGGGTGTTGGTCGTGCATCCAGGGCGCCACGCCGAACAGCCTCGAACGCCAGTCAGTGGACGGGCGTGTTGGCCACATAGAACAAACGCTGCCATTCCAAAAGCGAGCGCAGGACTGCAGCTGGGGCCATCGTTGCTGCATCTGGATGCCGCACGAGCACGTGACGCACGGTTGACAACTCGAGACGCTTGGGTGTTTAGGATGCGATAGATTGCGTGCTGTGGTGCGGTTTCAGGACGAGCATATCGCATGTTGGCGATACGCGGCATGCTCGTTCCGTAACGCATGCGAGCTGGGCAGGGGCCAAGCAACGCGAAAAATTTGCCTGTTTCGCATAGCTTTGGTTCACCATGAAGCGCCCCAGCGCTTATAGGTTATTTCATTAGTCGCAGCAGACAGCACAGGTAGTCCAGCGTCTCCTGAGCTCGAAAGAGCGCAGGAAACCTGTCCCAGTTCGAATGGCAGCCCCAGTGTATCGCCAGATGCACGCTCGTTTAAAGCGCTACCTACCTGAGGAACCTACGAGAACTGTCGGCACGGTGCCTGCATGATAACCTGTCACGTGGACGCACCACAAGTTTATCGGTGCACTGGTCCACGCATCGCGTTCCGGTGTCGGGGTCCGTCGTCGAACGCCGGTCCCTTGTATTCGCCCCAATGAGTACGCCTCGTGCACAATGTGTTCGCGCTACGATCAGCGATGCATGACAGTGCGTTTACTTTCGATGCTTTTTCTCAAACAGTATCGATCACTCGATTTCCGAGATCAGCTCCAGTCGATTCGCATAGTACACGGCCTTGCTGGCAAGCGCCTTCCGAGCCCTGCATCTAGAACGATATATACAATTGACACGTGCTGTAGATGGCATGGTTCGCATGAAACTGTACATACATGAAGTTTGCGGGATGTATACCAAGGACTATTGATTCCCTTGATCTCTGGTGGCCACATCCGGACTCGCAGTTCGCCAAACCGGCTTTCGCTTCTCGAACTCGCGCAGACCCTCGACCAGCAACCAACCCCCGAGTGTACACGGCACCAACACCAGTAGAATCGTGAGACGTGAACGCATCCACACGGCTGCCGTGAGTACGGCCGCCGCTGGCCCCGCCGGTGAGCTCTTCAACGCTGAGGTCGCCGCCAACGCGCTCGTCGGAGCCCCGGCGCCGGCAATACCCACGTTCGCCACCGTCGCAGTGGCAGAGGTGCTGCTGGCTCGCGGACTCCGTGAGGCAGCGTACGCGAGTCCCAGTCGATCACTGGACGACTTCCATACATCAAGACGTCTCGAAACCGCAGCTCTGGTCCCAATGAGCACAGCCACAAGCCACGAGAGAACCCCGCACCACGCGAACGGCGTTCGCACGCACGACCGTCCTCGACCGGTTTCAACTGGATCAAACTCCAAACTACTGACTCGACGGTGGGATCTATGTGATGTACTGGGTCCGCACACAATCTGACAAGTCCTTGGCTGCTCCCGTGACAAACAAGCAAACACTGGAACGCTCATAGTCATATCTTGGCGCAAGCGCTCCTTGCGGATACAGCACCAACACCAACGGGACACGCATGTTCGAATCCCGATTCGGCATCATCGCATCCGTGTCAGTTCGAACGGATGACGAGGGCGATGCATGTCCACGTGGCATGCACGCACTGCATCCGCCGCCATGCGAATTTGGCCCCCTGCGCCTCCGTAGCAATCATCGGCGGTGGCCGCTGTGGGGGAACGCCTGCCGTCGCGCCGGTGTCGCGGCACGCGCGCAAACAGCCCCCGATCCCGACGCACGCGCAGCGGCACCCGGCGGTGCGACGTCGAGCATTGCGAGTCGGTGTCTGGGTAACGCGCGCGCTCGTGAGGCCCACGAAAAACTTCCTCTAGAGGGTACGTGCGTTTCGTCAACGTGAGCCTTCCTGAGGTGCATCTGACTCATGTTCCAGTTCACAGCTGGTTTCCCGAGCAGTTCGCAACGGCGGTCTAAGTGTGCGTGCAGTCGACGCGTGATCGCCTGGCGGCCGCTTGGGCAACCCAAACGTGCGACTTTGCGTAGCGGACGCTCGGGAGTGCTTGGTATACACGCAACGGCAGTAGTGCCGAGTCTTCCCGCTGAATTTGCATCTTTGGACGAAAACTCCGACCCGGTGGAGGTGATCGACGCAGCGCTCCGAGTTTTCGGGTCTGACTGTGCTATTGCGTTCTCGGGTGCGGAGGACGTGCTCCTCGTCGAGTATGCGTCGCAAACGAAACGGCCGTTCCGTGTGTTCGCCCTGGACACTGGTCGGTTGCACCCTGAAACGTACCGTTTCTTCGATCGCGTGGAGCGCCACTATGAAATCCGCATCGAGTACTGCTTCCCGGATGCGACTGAAGTAGAGAAACTCGTCCGAAACAAGGGTCTCTTCTCGTTCTACACGGATGGACACCAAGAGTGCTGCGGCGTCCGCAAAGTTCAGCCCCTGAGGAAGCAGCTGGCTACCCTTCGAGCGTGGATCACGGGTCAGCGACGTGATCAGTCACCTGGTACTCGGGCCGCGATCCCCGTGGCGCAGGTAGACCCGACGTTCGCAGGTCTCGAGGGCGACGGCATGCTTGTCAAGTTTAACCCGCTTGCGAACATGAGCTCGAAGCAGGTTTGGGACACAATCCGAATTCTGGAAGTCCCATACAACGAACTCCATGAGCGCGGTTACATCAGCATCGGGTGTGAGCCCTGCACGCGTGCCGTCCTCCCTGGCCAGCATGAACGTGAAGGCCGTTGGTGGTGGGAGGACCAAACCAAGAAGGAATGCGGGTTGCACGCAGGAAATATCAGCGGATCTGGGTCGAGTTCGAAACCGTGAAACACCCGTTCAGGAACGCTGGAACATGCTCAGCGTGACCCAGCGTTGTGGAAGCCACAGATGTGTCCGACATCGTCGTAAAAACGCAGCACGAAACGTGCAAAAACCTGCAACAGTATCTCCCGAACGACGCGCCCCCAGCGTATTCCCATGATGGATTTATGAGACCAGCCTCGGCATAGAGATTATGAAGACGAATGTTCGGTTGTTGGCTGCCAACGACCGAGCGCGGCGTCGGACCGCACGAGTCGTCTCCCAGGAACTGTGATGCCGCTCTTGTTGCTGGCGATAGCGTATCGCCTCGGCAATGATCCCTACCAGGACGTACCTCGGTCTTTGTTTACCAGCCAATGCGTGTTCGTGTCCATAGACATATACATGCAGTCCTATTCAACGCTCGCAATATCCCACAAGCATCAGTGCATATGCAAATGTACGCTCTCGTCAACAACGCTTGTATCGCCAGGATCAGCTGCTGACGCACTTGGGTCATCGCGATGGAAAACGTGCCTAAACCGGACGGCGCGCTGGGGGCACCAGCCGCGGAGCGACGCACATGAGCTCCGCGGCCTGCTCCGGCACCACGACGCCAACTGTCATTACCACTAAAGACGCCAGCATACACCAACGACTTCGACGTTTTCGTCGTTGTCGTCGTTATCGTCGACTGCACATAGAGGTTACGCTACCCGAGGCGGCGACTTGTAGAACCTGACGCCTGGTATAGGCGGGACAAGTTGGCAGCAGTGAAGCACGTTGGAAAGCATGTTTCTGGTTTCCTCGAGCCCTGCGCACGAGACTCGACTGCAGCGGCGGCTGTTGACAAGACAGCGGTTGCCAAAGCGCTTATATTCGACGCAAAAACTTCCGAGACAAGCGTCATCTGCGCGTAGTTTACAGTGTATTGGCTCGTTTTGGAGAAAACAGCCAGATAGTGCGCAGAAGGAACAAGTGCACCTGCGCGATACCTATGACCCGCTGCCGTTGCACACAGCGCTGCAGCCACCGAATACGAACGCGGAACGAGCGCGAGAGCTACTGCGGGCTCACCTGGACGGCAGAGGTCTTCCTTTCGATGTGAACGCTGTCGACCGGGATAACCGAACAGCGCTGCACTTTGCCGCGGCGCTCGGTTTGGCCGAAGTCGTCGAAATGCTCATCAAGGCTGGTGTCGATGTGAACGCGCAAGACTCGCAGGGGCTCACCGCGCTGCACATGGCATGCGGGTATGCACGTCCAGCAACGGTTCGTGCACTGACTGATGCAGCGTGTGATTTCTTGCGTTTTGAGTTGCGCGACTCGAGAAACCGCACTGCTCAACAGTTGGTCGAGGAGCTATTGGCGCAGGAGCAACCGCGCAAGTTCGGCGGTCTTGTTCGCAACTCCAAATACGAAGCCTATTCGGAGATCCTGGAGATCATCAAGACACACACGAACCGGACCAGCTCATAAAGATGACCAGAGCATGGCGTCTGTGGCACTGGAGAGTTCCCCTTGCGTTTAACGGTACCGCATCGACAGTCTGTCGCGCGTTTTCGCTTGCGCGGTGGCCTCGTGGCGGTGCCAAGCTGCTCCACAGGACGCATATAGAGGAGGATCTCTCTGAGGATGCCCAGACATGACGAGTCGTTCAAAAACGTTCCCGTCAGTGCCGCGGGAATACGTCAGGGTTTCTGCGGTGCGTACGTATGGTGTGCGCCTCTGAACAAAGCGGCGTTCTTCATGACATTAGAAACGAGCGCGGCTGATGCCAATGTCAAGTGCCGAGCGCGTCGGGCACCCTGCTCCGGAGCGCTCCACCTCAGCGGGGTGATCCACGGACGTGTACCGGCGTCTGGTACACCGGAGATCTCGGCGTACTGGTGCTCAGCGTTTGATCGCTGAAGAACTGAACGTGCCGCGTTCTGATGTACCGTCAATCGTTGTACCCGCTTGGGCGCCCGCAGTCGCCGACGCTGCCCAAAGTCACACAGGAGATAACCGGTTATCTACAGATGCTTCTATATTACGTTGCGCGGTAGTTTTGCAGGAGACGCTGGATTCGGATTTCGAGCAATCCGCTTCGTGATCTCCATCACTGTCCGCACAAATCAGGGAGCAGCGAGTTTCCGATGTCAATATGATGCCGCGGGGCATTGTCTGTGTAACTAGCGGGACCTCCTCCAGCGAAATCGATCGTCGGCAACTTGATAATTTACGCAGTTGATGTTGACTCGGTGGAGAGAAACCCGCAATGCAATACCTGCTGACGACGCAAATGGCGGAAGCGTGCGCCATGAAACCTCACGGTATCCCTGCTACGTAAAACTTCAGCCCCGATTCCTTCACCATGCACGTCGGGTACGTATCTGACATCTCGTTCGTCGAGATCGACGGTCGCTCTTCGTAGAATGCGGCAGCGCACGCAAAGCTGGAACACATGCACGTGCGTAAACGATACCATGCCGAGTATCGCTAAATTTCGCTCGACAGAAACAAGATGCATCTAGAATGCATCGCTCGCGCCCGTACCAGTCGATCTGCGCAGAATCTGTTGCAGGTTCTGGTGCTCGAATGCCGGAGCGCAACCCCGGCAAGACACGACCGGGGAACCTCGAGTGCTCACGACAGGGTCCCGTTCGGCTGCGGAGCGCCGTCCGTGAGCTCACTCGCCATATAACCATGCTCAGAGCGCGTTGGCGCAGGTTCCTGCATGGAACTGGCTGCGACGAGCGCAGCGCGCGCCTCGCGTACCAAGGGATGGGATGCTCTGTGTGACAGTCGCCGCTGTACACTCGGCAGCTTTTCGATGGCACGCAGGCTGGTTGTCGCTCGCTGCCGGGCAAGCTCAACGGCTGCCTCTCTTTGCTCTATGCGCTGTTTCACGCGCATTCTCTGGAGGTAAAACGCTTTTTGTCGCTCCTGTTGCACCTGGGTCACGCGTTCGATCGCCGCCAAAGTGTCCCGAACAAGTTCTCTGTCATACTTGGGCACAGTGTGCCGCTGTCGTTCAAAGGCGAACGTCAGATCTTGGGCGAGCTCCTTCCCGTGGGCCTTGCGGTAAGCTTTCGTCCAACGTAGGTAGCGCGGGTTGCGCTTGCGTCGGAAGGCTCGAATACACTTGGAACGACAGAAATGGAAAAAAGTTGCGTCGTTCCGCACAAAAACACTGCCATGGCCCGGGTAGACGTTCGCGCCGCAGACATAACACTTTTCGATGCGCATGACGCCCTGTTAACGTGCGCTGCGCACAGTCGCGCTTACCACCGCCCCTGTCAGGCACAGAGACGTCGCCGACGACGAGCACCCGACCTCACAGGCGTCACCGTCACCCAGCCGTACTCACTCGATCCGTCTACCAAAACCGACGTCGTACACAAGGATACGGGTTCGAGGACCCAGAAGCACCGGCCGCGACTGTCGAGAAAAGTACACTGACGTTCGTGGATAGACACGTTCCTGGTACGATAGACTTGTGCAGGCGTTATAGCGGCGCTGGTGCGGCGCGAGTGAGTCGGCACTGCGGTAGGGCGGATTGTCGCCGCGCTCCACCATATTGTGTCCATTGATTCCATATAAAAGCATTATATTACAATATTGTTTCATGTCGGATGAAATGGCAACGCCGAGAGACGCGGGCGCGGCGTCGTCTCGCTGCCCGCGGTACACCCGATCGCTTGGCTAGATGCTGCTGCTGCTGCTGCTACTGCTCTTGTCAGGCGAACAGAAGACCAGCCTGTTGACCCTGACACCGATTGTGCGCAGGTTTGTCTTGGTTGACGCCCAGTGTTAACAGTCTTGCAATATAACAAGCTACGCACCGCGAAACATCAACCTGTTCAGGCGCGAGCGACACACCAGAACTTGATCGAGCGCGGGTCCGGGAACTACGTTCACGTGCAACGTACGTGAGGCGCACACATTAAACCGGGACTCGCTGACGAAACGTCACCTTGTTCTGAATCTTGAACGAATCCAGGCACACGGTTATTTCTGGGGTGTGACGCAAGAGTCATACGGCTGTGCACCCTTCTCATCCGTGCAAAAGCACCTGCGTTGACAAAGTACCATGGGTATCTCGCGTGACTCGATCCATAAACGCCGGCTTACGGGCGGCAAGCGTAAGATCCATCGGAAAAAGCGCAAGTATGAGCTTGGTCGGCCACCGGCGAACACTCGTCTGGGGCCGAAACTTGTTCGCCCGCTGCGTGTGCGGGGCGGTCACTTCAAGTTCCGAGCACTCCGGCTGGAGATGGGAAACTACAGCTGGGCGTCGGAGTGTGTGACGCGAAAAACGCGCATCCTTGGCGTCGTGTACAACGCAAGCAATAACGAGCTGGTGCGTACGAATACGCTGGTCAAAGGCTCCATTGTCCACATCGATGCAACACCGTTCCGTACGTGGTATTTTCAGCATTACGGCATTGATCTGGGCAAGAAAGCGGTAAGTTCTGCAGACGGCACAGACGGCACCACCACGGAAGCGAAACGCAGTGCTAGCGTATTGGCAAAGCTGGCAGCTCGACAGGCGAAGCGCTCACTAGAGAAAGCACTCGAGGATCAATTCAACTCGGGTCGCTTGCTGGCGTGCATTGCATCGCGGCCGGGGCAATGTGGCCGTGCTGACGGCTACATCCTCGAGGGCAAGGAGCTCGAGTTTTATCTAAAGAAACTTGAGAGGAGGAAGAAGACCAAGTAAAACTGAGGATGTCGCTCGCGAGGACGGTGCGTTGCGTGACGGTTGCAGTGAGCGCTCGGTGGCTGGTGATGTACATGCGCCCCTGCCTCGTTTCGCCGCGCTCGATCAAACACCGAAAGCATCGTTGCGATTGTATTGATGCTTTCCGGACTTGCTATCATGCACACTTAAACAAGGTCCCTGTTTCCTTTTGAAACCGCGAGCGAGGTATCGCAATAGAACGCTTTCCGTATTTCGGGACGAGTCGCGAACGCTGAGCGGCGCACTCGTTGAACCAGCACTGCAGTTGTTGAACGAGCGGCCTCGCTGGTATCCAGAGTACCGAACAGACCAGACTTGACAGGCGCCACTAGGCGGAGGCGGTTGGTAGTAGCGAGCGTTGGCACTTTGTGCTCGATGCTGTCCGCAGTCGATCGTCGTGTGCATTTTGGATCGAGCGCGTCGTGCAAGACGGCGACACCAGATCTCTGTCTCTCTTTAAAAATGATCGTTCAGGTTAGGGTGCCCGATGCCGTTGACGACAAGTTCGCAGCTCCGGGCTCGCTTCGGGTAGTGCGCATGTTTGCTCGGTGGACCTGAAGCGAACGTCAGCAGCGCCATGGCGAAGCGGTGCTGTCTCTGTGTGGACATTGCGGTGACGGTGCATCGAGCGTCGCAGCGGGGGTCTTGCGTTGGCCATTCGCCGCGCTCGCACCCTCGCATCCGAATGGAGGCAGCATCGATTGACCCGCTATTCCCAATGGGAACACTGAGCTGGAGCCAGTGAAAAACAGAAACCTTTGAACGGCGGTCTCACTCGCTGATTGCCGGCTTTTCGCACGAGCGTATTCGGGAACATCTGGTGACTGCCATCGGTTCTGCCGCAAAAATACGTCGCCCAGCGAAGCGCCTCTGAATCCGTCTACGAGGCAACGTATCCGTGGTGTACATGACACCTAGTCAGCCACGGGCATGATCCGCGGTGATATTGAGCATGTGATGCGGCGGTTTCTGAGTCGATGGACATACCCAGGCGCCATTGGTGCGCTCTTTCAACGACTTTTGCAGGATGCATCTAACGCATCAGAAGAAGCGGAACCGCACCGCGTACCATTCTGAGTATTCGGGCGAATGTGGTGACGGCGCTGCCCGACGAACCCAGCTCTATGATCTGGTGGTGCGTTCACCGTGTCCCCGTAACTGAGGATGCATTCCATCATTCGGTTGACATGTTGAGGCGTCTTTCGCTTACAGGGCGTCGCTTTCAGATCGGGAATCCGGTCTCGTCTCCGAGGTAGGCCCTGTCCGTTGCGATCGACTATAGAGCACGCGACCGCCGAGAAGCACCAACCCGGCACCCGTAAAGAAACTGAGACCAGATCCCATCGCAAAACTCGCGACGACAAGCGCTCGGAAGACCACTGTTAATCGCTGAACGACATACCAGTCCGACACCGGACCAAGGGCCTCAAATTTCACAATCAGATAGCCCATCACGTTCCACATTAGCCAACTGAAGCACCAGGCCAACAGCGCTGTGTAGAAGCACTTTATTGCACTGATTTCCTCGAAGCTGACCTGTTGCGGAACTGCGTTCTTGTCCTGCTTATCCGTTTGGGATGTGTTTCCGAAGATCGCCTCCGTAAGCCCGAGTCGCTCGATGGTTTCTCGGAGCTCGGCGTCGCTCTTCTGCAAAGCGTCTGGCTCGTTCGAGAGAACTACAGCGTCACCATTCTGCTGCTGCGTGGGCGACGGCGACAACGCGGACATCCCGTTCGAGGTTGTTTCTGGCTCGGCTGTGACTCTAAAAAGACGCCGGGGCTTATCCAAGGATATTCTTTCGAAGAGTTCGCTCGGGTCGTCGGACTCGGAGCGCAGCGTTCGGGCACCAACTCCTGCTCTGCACTGGTAGAAACCGCTCCGTCGCCGGCCGCTCGGATGGGCACCTGTTTCGATTCCTCTTACACCGCTTAACTGCGGCTTTTTGCCGAATGATGGGATGAAAGCCAACATCTCCAGAAGGGTTCCCGCGGCACGTTCAGCAAATCTTCACTGCAGAGCGTTGCTCCACGCGCCCCTGAGTACCCAGAGCCGTGTCGCTGGCCTCCTGATGCCCAACTTTATGTCTCTCCCCGTTTTAGACTACCTTTTCAACGGAATACGCTCTGGAGGTTGAATCTGGCCACCAGAGTCTGCAGAAGCGTGTATAAACGCCCTCAACGCCACTCAGCGCGAACGTGGAATGCGTCGCTTGGGACCCTTGTATCCGCAGTCCACGGGCGCACACGCCCCCCGCCAGCGTTCCGCTATCGTCGCTGGACACACGGGACGCTGGACGACCCCGAGAGCCACGTCTGCAGCGCTGCCCCAGCAATAGAAGAAGACGAGGAAGAAGCAAGAGCACGAGTGCTGGGGGCCTGTAGGTGCCGGTTACCGTGTCGCTGTCTGAAGAATGGGTCAGTTATTCAGTAAGCTGGTTTACGTCCTGTTTGGCACGCGGGAGGTACGAGTTCTTGTGCTGGGACTGGATAACGCAGGCAAGACGACGATCCTGTACAAGCTCCTGGAACCGGACTCCAGTCTCAAGCACACCCCGACTGTGGGTTTCAACTTGGAAACGCTGAAAGTACACGGCCTTAAGATGCAGTGCTGGGATCTCGGTGGTCAAGACTCAATCAGGCCGTACTGGCGATCGTACTTTTTCAACCAGGAGGCTATCGTTTTTGTTGTGGACAGCACAGACAAAGGGCGGATGTTGACCGCGAAGCAAGAGCTCCACGCGATTTTAACTGAACCAGAGCTTCAGGGTGCTGTCTTACTCGTTCTAGCTAACAAACAGGACGTACCTGACGCAGCGCGGGTTTCAGAAGTCAGTGAGCGTCTGGGGCTCGCGGATTTGGAGCGTACGTGGACCATTATGGGCACAAGCGCGGAGCGCGGTGAAGGCCTTCAAGAAGCATTCGCTTGGCTGGCACAGCGTTTGAAGTAGACGCGAAAGGACCGTCGTCCGCAGCGTCATGCACTTGGACGTCCTCCGCGCTCTGCTTGAAAAGAACTCCGGGTTGGGGGCATCAGGGCAGCACGCGAGAGAAGCTGCGACGCGCGGCGCCCCGGGGGTTCCCCAGCGCGCACCCGAGGCCCCGTTCGCTGGTGCCGCGCATCACGCGTGCAGCGTTGCGGTCTGGTTCAGTTTGATCAGCGCTGGTTCCTTTTCGGGTGCGCAGTGTGTGCGTTCAGGTGCGCACGGCTCGTGGCAATGCGTTCATTGCATGCATTTGCGCAGTGCTTCGTGCAGCGCCAGCACCGGTGCACGCATCGAGCGTTCGCTGCACACGGGCGCAGCGGTTGTCGTTGTTGAGTGAGGCGCGCGGGGGTGCGTCCTTCACTGCCTCCGATCATCATCAACAACAACAACAACAACGACGGAGCCAGACCGTCAATAAAGTCTGTAAAGCTCGAGGTTTTCCGCAACCACTGTGCGCTGTTCGGAGGCATGCATTGCTTCTGGGATGCCCGCGAGTACCCCAGACAGCAACTCCACTGCGAACGCGTAGACTGCGTGCGGCTCGCAGCGCCAGGAAGCGTTTCGGAATCTCTGGCATGCAACGCACCGAACGCGGCAGTCGCGCCCCGGGGCGTTTCTCGAGTGAACACGTGTCCCAGCGTTGCTGCATGCGTTCGTTGCCGGTGCGTGATACGCTTGTGGAACGCTCGCATGCATGCGCGCAGCCGTTCGTTGGCGATGCGGGATGTCTCGGGGGTCAGGGCACGCGAAACGCGGTTGCGCGACACATCTAGGTCAGGTGAATGTGGGGCATTGCATGGCGCGCTGGATTTGTGCTTTGAGACGTGTCCGAAGTTGTTCTTAGATATACGGACTCGAGGTTCGAAGTGCATCAATAGAAGCTTGGGATTCATGCTTGGTAATAAGATTCTGAGTGGTTTTAAGGAGTCACTTCTTCGAATTGTCGCTGCCGCAGAAACTCGTTAGTTCACCGAAATCAAATTGGTTCGCAAGGTGCTCGAACGAGGATTCGTAAGAAAGCCGATATCATTATCCGATTTACACACAAAAGACTCTATGATGCTCCTTTCCTGGCGCGCAGTACGCTCAAATTGCACATGCTTCGAGGTTTTGATCGGTCAGTTTCGAGGCAACTGGTGGGCGCAGCATTGTGCGCCGCTGGCATGACTTGAAAAAATGATCGACGTCTTTCATCGAAAATTTGTTTACCGTCTAATGCCGGGAACTCACTGAACTTCTCTGTTCAAATGATCGTTTTCGTTCGAAAGACAAGTTCTCCTCTTGTTGCGGCCATAGATGCAACCTTCTTCGACATCAGGAATATGCCTCTAACGTAATATGCGCTCGCAAGCTCTCGTATATTTTGTTTCCGTGGAACGGTTCTTGGAATCTGGCTTTATTCATCACAACAATCGCTACCAGCGGAGAGTGTGCGCTCGCTTTGCATGAATGGAGCGTAGATAGATCGAATTTACTCGACCTGTTTTCCATCCTGGCATCTCCATTCGGTACTCGTTCCATGATAGACAAGCTCGTGCTTCACAACTCTTTTCTGTCGATAGGAGTAGGGTGCATTTGCAAATGCAGAGGACAGTGTGTTCGTCAAAGTAATCGCCCAGAGGAAGCCCGTGATCGCAGGGCGCGGAAACGGAGGAGCGCATCCAGTGAACCCCGCTGTGCCGGTCAAGCGCATGTACCACGCGATGAGGCCAGCGTTGACGTGCCAGAGGGCAGCCTTCTGGAAAAGAGGCACGATGGGTGTATGGGTACATCTGATCACAGTTAAGTGGCACCGCTGCGCAGGGAGCACAGAGGCTGTATACAAAGAACATGCAGATGGCAAGCAAAGCGAAGATACCAAATTCTGTTCATATACGAACTGCGTCCACAACAGCCGGATTCAGCGTAATCGGGACATCTACATTGCCATGGACATTGTCTGACTGCTGACAACGGAGCTGGCGTAAACAGAGAAACAGATGTATCTAAAGCCGGGGGTACACAGGATCTACAAGAACCACTCAGAGAAAAGGTCCACAAAAGCTGGAGTTGTTGACAATGCGAACAGACCTGAAATCTAGCGTGTCCGCCAAGGTTAGAGGATCCGTTCATATTTTATTCTCACATGAACAGAGACGAGGTCGCCGCCGCATGACCCGCTTGGGCATGAGGCTGGGATTCGCCTTTCTCCTGTCGTGATCGGGCTTTCAGTGCGGGAGCCCTTTCTCCTGCATGTCGATACGCGCCAACAAATAGTTAATGCACTGCGCTCGTCGAGTTTTCTCTGGTGTCAACTCGCTTATTTGGTATCCATGGAACTGCGGCAGTCGACGTTGAAGGAATTGACGATACTCTTTTGGTAGCGACTGTTGCAGCTTCTGGATCGCCCGCTTTACCGGCTCATCTGCCTCTCTGGCGTGGTTCTTCGAAGAGCCGATAAAGTCAGGTGGCGCTCCGTCGGGAAAAGCTTGTAGCCACTCTTTCGGAACGTATTCAGTCTCCCATACGTCGCGTTCTCCATCGAAAACATAGCCGAGACTGTATGCAACGAGTCCGTTTATGATGCAGTTGTCCACATCGCCGCTGAGGCAGCGGTACCAGAAGCCATCCGGAAGGGTCGTGGGCAAGGTGCCCGGCTCCACTTCGTAGGCTATAGTTTCACCGGCCTGTAGGGCCTCTTTTAGGTGCGACGCGTTTCCTCCCGTGGCGGACGCAAGCACGCTCGAGCGGGAACGTCTAGAAGCTGCCGCCCGGTACTTGACGGAGCCACAGCGCCGGACGCGCAACTCGGACTGGTTCGTACGGGCCGTGGTTGCCCTGTGCCGACCACGAAAACGTCCGGAAACGTTGGTATAGGCGCGGAGTATGCTTGTGCCCAGAATAAACATGGGTTCGCGGTTCCCCGAAGCACCAGTGCCCCCAGTCTATGCACGAGTTTGGAGCAGAACGACGAATGGGACGGTAGGGGGCGCGGGTACGTTGCATCGCGCCCCGCCGCGGTTCGCAACATCCGGGATCGCCTGTGCCAACGGCGGGATCGCCCGAGCAGCTGGCGACTTTATCACGGGTGTATTCATTTTATGATCGTAAACGCCCAGGAACGCGAACCAGTCGGATGTTTAGGCGCATGAATGTGCATCTGGACGGCCATGAGCAGGATCCACTGTCTCTATAGACAAAGTCAGCGAGCGAGTGTACAGAAGCCAAGCGGCGCGCATCCAGGTATCGAAGTCCAGAACAGCACTGGTGCCTACGGGTCGTGAACCGGCCGTCAAGCGAGTGCGGCACACGCAACAAATCCGCTTTGATATCAAGACGTGACGGTCCATTGAGAACCGCATGAATATCAAGCGTAGTAACAGGTCGTGAGGATTAGGATCCAAACCAGCGGCAACGATCGTGTTCTCCCGCGGGATCGCTGCTCGTGTACATCACTGCAAAAGCGCCCATCCAAGCGATCGCCTCGCGAGAGCGCAAATCTCTACGCTTTCTTCGACTGCCGGGAATCTGGCTCCACGGTTGCAAGATATATTGTGGTGATGAGAACGTTGCCGCATATACATAGCATATGCGCTGCGCCTGCGACAAACATCAGCCACTCTGCGATACGCATGCGAGCGGATTGCCAGAGCCCGATGGCGCTCAATTCCGCCATCATGGAGGACGAATGCACGGTCGGTGACACGCGCGTCGCTCGAAAAGTGCAATACGTCACGAGCACGAATGGGAGCACCCATCCGAGGGTTACACCTAGGGCATGGGGTCCATTCAAAAACTCCAAAAGCCGCCATACTCGCTGGCGTGCCGGTGCCTTTTCAAGCCTGGTCTCTTGCGAGCTTTCATTCGGTGTCGTGGGAGCATAGCGAGGTCCCGAGATCCAAACGCTGAACCCTGCCCAGGTTGCCACGTATTCGATCACGAAATAAGTTAGAATGATCCGGTAGGAGGCAGTTCGTATGAATAGTCCGGCAACCATTGCCGTGTGTCCAAAGCTTTCCCCGGCTCGGTGGACCACAATGGTTGCGAGTTCTCGGCGTTGCGACGTTGTCGAAACAAGCCGCGAAGTAAGCCTCTGTGGCTTCCTGCTGCATTGCCAGGAGTATACAAGCCAGCTTGATGCGTAGACTCCAACAGAGACCAGTTTCGAAACTGAGACCGGAAATAGGCTCCACTGATGCAGATGGTCGGCACAAGCCGATAAAACAGCTGCAAAAAGCGCGGCAGCGAGGTGTCGAAAGGTATTCCGAAAGTCACGACGAAGACTGCGGGCACTGGTAGACTCTTCCGTTGGGGTAAGCGTTGCCATTTCTACCAAGATCGCTTCGAACGACCCAGGAAAGCACGCAGGAGGCGTCTGCAGAGTCCCAGACTCGCTTCCAACGCGTCCTAGGTTTCGAAGCGGGTGTTCCGCACGGGTATATCCAGCGACAAGCTGGGCTCGGAGCAACGCTCGAGCAAGCAACGCGTGGATGCGCGGCCACGTGGCCTCCGACTGGCCGCGATTCATACGACTTTGGATCAATGCCTCGAACTCGATACCCGCGGATGCACGTGTTCGCTTCCATAGCAGACGAGTTCCGAAAGGGTCCAGCGAGCGCTCATACCATCCAGAGTCCATTTCGGAACGTTTATGGAAACACGAATGTCGCGTTGTTGTTGTCAGTTTTCATCGCCCAGAGACTCCCGTAGCGAGTCATTCTGATTTCGTCGCACGTTAAAGTCCGAGGAAACAATAGGCGTCTGAGGCCACGCGCTGTTGAGCCGAGCATCGAGCATGAGATGCAACATCCCATATCATGCCGCTGCGTTTGTAAGGCTTGGTTGCTCGTGTCCACGCGGTTCGCGATGTCGCCGTATGTCGGTAAGACATTCGTGCACCGCGCTTTCGGGCTTCTCAGCAATTCGTTTATCAGCATAGCAAAACACGTGCAATGTTTCTTGCGGCCTAGAGCACAATATATATATCAACGTTTGGTTCCAATGACGCTCGGAGTTCCATGTTGCGTCCAGGTGGTATCGAGAGACACCACGCAACATGCGATACCGACGACACCAGTCGCTCCTCGCTGGAGCTCAATACCATGCGCACTGAAAACGCGATGGCCGCCCAGCGGTGGCGCTCGTGCAGCGCTGACTGAAGCATATGGCCAGCGACGGCGATGCACGGTTGCAGTCCCGGACGATGCAGGATCTGTGTGACCGATTCAGTGCAGCCACGTATCCTGTGGGCAACGTCCCAACGCAGTTATCTATTCCCTGGATAGCACGCAGCAATGCCTATGTCTGCGGATGTCGCAGGGGTACTGGAGCAGTCCACGCGTGATGGCAGCTCACGCGGAACTCGAGTGATGCGTCACATGTCGAGGCCATGCGTGTAGCGTAGGTTTGAAGTCAGCACCCGGAAGCCTGGTACGCAACTCCTGCACGAGTGTACTTGAATACGATGCACGAGCGGAATACAACCGATGGCCGTATGCAATCCAGGTACTGGCTTGTCGTCGACAGGGCAGGGCCTCCTGCGTACCGAGTCATTTCCGCAACTGGGTCTCCCAAGCTAGAGAACTCGAAGCGATACGCTCTCGTTGACCAAGATTATTCATGTGGACGGAAACTTGCACCACAAAAGCGCGCTAATCTTGAATGCCTTCATAGAGAGGTTTCATAGGTTCATTTCGCAGGACTACCCAGGTACCTCCTGGTTCATGTGTGGTCGCTCGTTGAAATCGCGTGCGTAGCCGAACTTCATGGAGGCACATTAATTCCTTAATGACATATCTTGTACTGGATCGGCGATCCGTCGTGCGGCGCGCTGAGCATGCCGCTACTGCGTCGACTGCCGGTGCGCAGCCCGCTATCTTACCTAACATATTCGCGTTGCTGCAGTTCTGAACCAGTCCGATGAAGTTCAACGTCGCGAATCCTGCGACAGGTTGCCAGAAGCAGTTTGAAATAGACGACGAGAGTCGGTTGCGAGCCATCTATGATAAGCGCATCGCTCAAGAAGTGGATGGCGAAGCGTTACTCGGAGAGGAGTTCCGCGGCACGATCCTGCGCATAATGGGTGCGCAGGACAAGGAAGGGTTTCCCGCGCGTCTCGGTGTCCTCACACCGAACCGCGTACGGCTTCTGATGCACAAGGGAGACGTCGGTTGTCGGGGTTATGGTATGCGTGATGGCGAGCGAAAGCGACGAAGCGTGCGTGGTTGCATCATCAGCAGCGAGATGAGCGTAGTGAACCTGGCCATTGTGCGTCAAGGCGAGCAAGAGATACCCGGCTTAACGGATCGAATAATCCCGCGTCGTCTGGGTCCGAAACGAGCTTCGAAAATCCGCAAGTTGTTTAACTTAAGCAAGGACGACGACGTGCGCAAATATGTCATTCGGCGCAAAGTGACGACTGCCTCGGGGAAGACCTACGAGAAAGCTCCCAAAATCCAGCGTCTAGTGACCGCGCAGTCATTACAGCGGAAGCGTCGACGGCGAGCCGTACAGCGCACAAGGGCCTTGAAGGCGAAAGCGGAGGCCGCAGAGTACGAAAAGCTCCTCGCTCAGCGACAAGCCGAGGCCCGCCAGTCACGAAAGGAAAGTCGTAGTCGACGGTCTGCACTACACAAATCACGGCTGTCAGCTGCAGTGTGATGCAGATGTGTCCCGAGATTTTGACAGGCACTTTGCCCTCACACGTGGAAGAGATAGCGAAGAGATGCTCTCGCGAAGCTGAGTGCTCCCGTGGCGGCGGTTCTCGATACGAACCGTTTAGAAACGAAGATCAGTAAATGATCGAGGAAGTTTTGTACAAGGAGTCTACCGTTTTTGTCCATGGCCTCGCGAGAGAGCGTGGTTCAGCGCTCGCCACACGACACGAAGTGCGATACGAATGGACGCACGTAGCTAGCACGCCCCCTGTACTCGTTGGTAGACAGGGAGGGATTCTTGGGCGCATTAGTATCAAAACGAAGAGGTAGCAACGAAGCGGACACGTGCGCTTTTTGAGGGGTCTTCCAATGACCGCAGCGCCCGTCTCCGCGCCAAGCGTCTTTCCCACCACCAGTGAACAAGCGGCAAACCAAGCGCACTGGCTGCTCCAAGCGCAGAGAAAGCAAGCGCACTTTGGAAACAAACGGATGCAGTTGCTGCATAGTCGCCTTCAAAGTCACCCAAGTAAGGATACTTTGCTTTGAATAGACCTCCGAAAACGAGGAGCGTTATAGTGCCCGATACGGAAAGCAAAACCAGCAGCGTCAGAATCGTTCTCAAAGACATGCGTTCGGTACTGCGCGTCACCAGAAGGGTTACGGCCAACAGCAGCCGCAGCCGCAGCACAACGGGTCGCATCCGAAAAACCCCTGTACAGCGGCTCGCATTTCAGCGTCTGAGAAAACGGGTGTTCTCGCCGAGGCTAGCCGCCTGCGGATCTCGAATTCGATGTTGCTTCTGCTGCTGACAAGCGCCAGCCTGCTGCCTCATTTCATCATGAGTTTTACGTTTCTAAAAATGGATAGCTTGCATTAGATTTTGCGTTGCTGTATAGAGGCCGTTCTACACAAGGATATCATAGAAGTTCTTTCCAATCGAGGGTAATTTGCGTTCGAACCTAATCATGTAGCTGACTCCGAGTACCCGCAGACCTGCATTGGAAGAAGCTGTGCAGGATCGAAAGCTGTAAAAGATATCTATGGACACGTCGACCTAGCTCTCCGCGCTCAGCGTGCGTCGAAGTAGATGCATACAGTCGGTCGCACGAAGCTGCTTCTTTTTCCAAGTGGGTAACGTGCACTAAACCACTGTGAGATTCACATGCAACTCTGAACTTGTCGCTCTGTTGCTGCTCTTCATTTTTCTCTTCCCAACTTTTTTAAATGGTCAACTTCGGCGTTTGAGGAGAAGCAGTAAGGACTTTCGGACTCATATGCAGTTTTCAAATGCTCTGTCGTCTTTTCAGAGTGATTTCAATGACGCCTTGTCGCTGGAATTCGTCACGACCTCTGAATCAAGATCATTCGCGACACGCTGGAACAAGGGTACCTAAAATAACCCAAATCCTTATCCGATGCATATGTACAAGCCTTTCATCTTGTTGTTTCCCGAACAACAGCATGTTCAAATCACAAAGTTTTCATGTGTGCGATTTTGCCTTTCCAACGCAAGTTATGGGCGAAGCAATTTTCGCAGAGGTGAAGCCTTTTTCGACCGACCACCACCTATTGACGTCAGCTTCCTCCTGCACACCTCAAGTCTGAGAGACTGCCCCATAAACCTGTATCGCGTCAGCTCCTCGGTTCTCTTCTTCAGCACCATATATCGTCGGATACTGAAGGTGACGTTGGAGTCTCGTTTCACGAACTCCTCGCATATAATGCCGCTTGTTGAACTCACCCATGCAAGGATTGCCAGAACACGAGTACTCAGTACCATTGACTGCTCTGTCAGCTCTCCGTACTTTTCTATCGCGCGATGCGCTCCGCTGCCTTCTCTCTATCTCGATGTTCTGAAGTGTACACCGCAGCTCATCCCTTGGATTTCTTATTTCTTCAAATGGCGCGCTTCTTTATGCCGTTAGATGAGGAGCTAACCGGAGCAAAAAGGGCTTGCAGACGAAGGACGCAATGTGGCCAGGTACCAATGTGTGCTGAACGCTGCAGCGACTCGCCCCGTTGAGCATTAAAAACGTCTCACAATAGAAAAAACACTTTCTATGGGGCTCAACCACGGATTATATCGAGGAATGAAAAGCAGCTCTATTCCCCGATCGAATCAGCAAACATTCGAACGCAAGGGGAATGGTGAAATACCAAGCCGTACAACCGGACGACGTCGTCAGACGTCAGGGGAAATTTCTTCAATGATTCGGTACAGTGTGTGCTGTTCTACGAGCCTTCTCTCTGAGCGAAACTGCGGCCGCCAAATGAATCCACTGCAGCTCAAACAGTTGATGATGTCCTCGCTCTCATCAAGTTCGATCATACATACAGCTGGCTCCATCTCCGCGACTACCCATGTACGCCCCGACCATTTCGGCCAAAGAAAGTCGCATCGTCTGAAAAAGACAGAGCTACGTCTCTGTGCTTCGTACCGATCGGGACGTTCCAGGAACGCTGTCGTTGCGAATTCGATACAAGACGGCTGTGCATGAACCAGGACTTTATCGCGACTGTATGCCAGTGCATTCAGGATCACACGAATTAGCTGGCGAGAAAAATAGATAGAGGTAATGGGTATTATCGTCGCTTTCCCCTTCCCTAAAGTAATCAACGGGTCGTTTTTCTACCAGTGAACGCAAGCACGCTATGAGTATATCTGGTTTCGGTGCGGATCGCATGTACTTGCTTCTTTATTTCAGTGTTCCTCGTCCATCTGAATACTGTGGTGAACCGTACCTGAACGAGGAATGCAGTCCACCTTGCACTGTTCAGTAAAGAATATATATCTAACATTCTATTCGTCTACGATCTATACAGCACATTGCTTCTACATCTCGACCTTCTGCTATACACATCAACATAGCATACGAATACGCATAGCAGGAATGGATCCTCATGGAGTCGCGCTGGTGAGCAGAGAGCGTCTCGAGCGTCCGCATGGGATGCGTTTCTGGATGGACAGAATTCGAACGACCAAGAACGGCAGTGCAGTACAGTGCAGTGCAGGAATCCTCAGCTAGCCGACTTGGGGCTTGTGAACGTGTGTGAGCGGATGCGCATACGCACCGCTCCATACATAAAAACGAACCTTCTTTGCCATATTCATGCTTCGTGGTCCGTATACTCTGCACCGCAGTGCACGGGTACCGAACAATATGCAACTCTAATTCTGCTTGCACGCTGCCCTCATGGCTGATCGTGGTACCTCCGTCTCCTCGTTCGAGTCGGAGACATTTGGAGACAGCACGCTAAGAGGCAGCAGCGAACTCATCAATGGACAGGAACGAGGCACGCGCACACGTCGAAGCAGTGCACGTCACCGCAGTCGTTTGTCGAGTTTCTTTGCTCCACCACAGATTCGAAGCGATCCAAAGGAAGCCAAGTTCCTCCTTGAGACGCTATCCTCGAAGCAGGTAACTTGGCAAACTCTCAACTTATGCAGTGCAATCGTGCTCTCCGTCACCTACACGCTAGCAATGAGTCTGTTTGCACGCCGTTTCGAAGCGGCACTCCCGGCACTCAACCTCGTTGACCGCGTCGTCGTGTACTGCTTTTGCGTGCTCCAGCTTACTTTCACGATCGTCTACTTTTTGCGTCTCTATCGGTATGGATGGATCCGTTGCACCTTCGAAATGCGCAGCTGCTTCCTACAAGGTCTATTTATTTTCTTTACGATGAATATGATAGGCAATATTGCACGAACGATATCGGAGAAGCGAGCGGCACCACGATCGCCATTCTCTATGGCTCCGACCTGGTCTGGCAATGGTTCTGGATATTTGGTTTTTATGGACACGCCATGGCTATTCTACGACTCTATCGTGATATGAAGGATCGCCACACGTTTCTAGAACGAAACCGCGTGGTATTTGGTCTCTGTTTGATCATCGCCGCCGTGGAGACAGCCATTTGCGGCTGGTCTCGAACGGCGTTAGGACTCACCTGGCCGGGCATGTTGGTTCAGTTTGCTATGCGTGGACACCAACAACAAGTGGCCTACTCGCTTACGTTCGCGCTCGTGGTTACCATGCGCATTTTCCTCGATGGTTGGATTGCCATGGAGCTCTACCGCACCTTCCGAGTGCTCCAGCAGCTGCCGTATACCTGTTGTCATCACAAACAAATGGGTGCTCGTTTCTACCGTGTCTTTACTGCGATATCCTATATATTCCTGATTGCAAACGATACCATCGCAGTGGGCCTGGTACCATTACCAAGCGCGAACGCGTCCCTCGATGGCGTACCGTTGCGGTTGCTGGGTATTGCACGATTCAATGGTGGTGCCTTCGCGATGCTCTTTACATGGTCGGTGCTCCTGCTCTATGTGCATTTACCTCCGACAGTGCTGGGTGTTTGGCTGCCCTGGATCGTTGCGCTGGCTCCGGACCCAGCTGCATATCAAGAAAAGCGAGCCCCACAAAGGAGCGTTTCCTCCGAGTGGGAGTTGTCCGCGCACAGCGCCAGCCAGGCGGCACCGTGGCCAGCGGACGCACTGGATGCAGAGCGAGAGCTGCGCAAAGCAAACCTCTACTACCAGACTGAGCAGGAAGCACTGCGAAATGGAGACAGCTGGCTCTCGCGCTCACTTGTCCTCGAGACGCATGTTTTGATCTTCAACATGGCGTACCTGTCCTATCGACCGTGGCATGACCCGCATATGTATGCAGAGATGTTCAATCATTATGGTGTGGGCGAAATGGACCCCCTGCAAGCACGAGTCGTGCGGCATATCTCCAGCGCCGTTACAGATGTACATGTGCTCGTCATTGACTTGGCGGATAGGATTGTGGTGAGCTTTCGCGGTACCAAAAGCACCAGAAATTTACGCACAGATATGAATGTCCGACGGGTTCCTCTCGAGGAGCACCTGCATGCACGTGAATGTCCGCAAATACAGGATACGTGGCGCTTGAGCGCCTGCAGCAAACACGGTCAACGCGGGTCGTTGCGGGAGTCACCGGCGAAAGCGACTGTCGACGGTACAACTCGAATGCCTCGTACGACGAATGCTGCAAGCACCACTGCCTTGGCTGCCGGGCGTAGCGGCACCTCGGCTGCGACTTGTTCGCAAATACCGCCCGCAACACATAGCAAGCGCGAAATAGATTCGACTAGGAAGCACCAGGCATCAGTGGAGGCCTTTGCCAAGGACGATTCGGATATAGAGCGCGGTCTTGATGATGCCCTGTCACAGGAACTCGGTTTAGATCCTGGAGGCCGGTTTGCACATCGTCGATGGTGGCAGTATATGCTGAGCGTACGCGGGATCCGTTCCCTGCGCTTTGGTGATTTTCGCGCTCAGGCTGGTGACGATTTTTCGTATCTCATAGGGCGACGAGTGCCTACAATGGTGCACGATGGATTTTTGCACGCCTATTTATCCGTGCGTGAAGAGTTAATGGAGACGCTGAAACCGCTTGTTGCAAAGCCCTCGAGCACTGCACCAACTGCAGTGGATGCGGCTTGCGCGCCCTTGAGCAGCACCTGCGGCGATGCCACTTGTGGTGTCGCTACCAGCCTGGATAGGCGCGTGCAACCATCGAACCGCCTTCCCGAGATGTCCAGTGCGGATATTCATGGCGGTTGTGAACACGGGCAGCAGCAACAGCAGCTGAGCTTAGCGGGTACAGAGACCGCAGCGCGGTGTCGAAGCGAAACTGCTACAGCAGCAGCAGCAGCAGCAGATGCGAGCGAAGCGCAATCGTGTAGTGCGATGAACTCCTTGGATAGTGCATCTTGCAACCACAAACCGGTGATCTTTTGAGGTCACTCTCTCGGCGGGGCTCTGGCAAGCATCGCTGCCCTCGATATGACGTGTTTTGAGAATTCACAGTCGTTGCGTCTGTCATCGGATCTGGTGATGTGTGTGACTTTTGGGTCGCCTCGAGTCGGGAATCGCGCTTTCGCTGCAGCGTTCCAGCGACATGTGCCGTTTTCATTCCGATGGGCAGCGGTCGGCGATATCGGGACGAAACTGCCTTTCTG
>Ga0078972_1001898_pt1 | contig 73248 bp, 59 predicted proteins | sample YelNatPaOPGAMG01_FD_67568 | JGI IMG/M metagenome (GOLD analysis project Ga0078972, IMG submission 67568) | Hot spring thermophilic microbial communities from Obsidian Pool, Yellowstone National Park, USA - OP-RAMG-01 (SPADES assembly) (version 2) | ecosystem: Environmental > Aquatic > Thermal... | reverse complement strand
AGAAGAAATGCACCCGTATCCCGGCAGAAGGGGAGATCCTGGCCTTGCTAAGGCATCACGCAGATCCCCTCCCGGGCGAGGAGATCGGGGAAATGGTAGTGTTCCCAGTGTTCCCCCAAAGCTGAGGGAGGGTGATGAGAAAGCCTTCTCGGGCTTGATGCGCAAGGGAGAAAAAGGAGAGGATGGGTGTGGCTCCGACTGATGAAGGATCTTTTGGTCAAGGTAACAAAGTAGGAGGGCCCCCATGGTGAGCAAGAAGTCCAAGACCAATTTCTTCATCAATGGAGCCATGTTTTTCCTCATCAGCTTTATGACATCGAGCGGACTCCTCATGAAGTTCGTCCTTATCCCAGGCTCTCAGAGGCAAGAGAAGTTCGGAAGAAACGTGGACCTCTTCCTTTTGGGCATGGACAGGCATGACTGGGGCACAATTCACCTGGTGGTGGGGTGCGTCCTCATAGGTCTTTTGGCCGTTCACATAGCCCTTCACTGGAGGGAGGTCACGGGAATTTTCTCCAAACTGGTAAGCTCTCACGGCCTGAGGGCCCTCATTGGTTGGATATTCGCACTCGGCTGCGCGTTGCTTCTGATTCTTCCCTTTATCCTGGAGCCCACTTTGGTGGAGAGGGGCCCTGGTGCAGGGACGGGAGCTCGCTGGGGCCAGATGCAGAAGGCCAGGTGAATGGGATGATCGGCTCCCCAGTTGAGCAGAAAAGGAGATTTTGGATGGCAAGAAGCCTCCACCCGAGGACAGTGAAGGTGAGAAGAGCTTTTCTTCTACCCATTGTGGCAATTGTAGGAGGACTGACACTCCATTTGGCCATCCTGGTGAAGGGTGTCACGTCCCAACCGATGGAAGTTCCTGTCAAGGGCATGGTGACCATGGTGGATCTTGGTGCCAGGTCCTGCATCCCGTGCAAGATGATGGAGCCCATCTTGGAAAAGCTCGAGCGGGAATACAGGGGAAGGGCAGCCATAGTGTTCATTGACATCTCAGTCCACAGGGATTTTGTGAGGAGATTCGGGATAAGGGCCATCCCCACCCAAATCTTCTTGGACAAAGAGGGCAGAGAAGTCTATCGTCACATGGGATTCATGAGCGAGAGGGACATAGTGGCCCAGCTTCGCAAGATGGGGGTCCAGTGATGATGGATGCCCGAGGGGGCTGGGTTTTCCCCGGGCTCATGGGGAGGTGAACCACCGAATGTTGGAATCCGCAGTTTTGGCCATAAACCAGTGGCTCCAGGGAGCGACCCTGGCCGCAGGCCTGGGGGCCTTTTTGTGGGGGATGGTGAGCGTGCTTCTCAGTCCCTGCCACATGGCCTCCATCCCACTCATGGTGGCTTACGTGGCAGGCCAGAGGCGAGCGCTCAGGCCCAAGGAGGCATTTCATTACGCGGTATCATTCACAACGGGATTGTTCCTCACCATCTCCCTCGTGGGAATAGTCTGTGCCATTTTGGGGCGGATGCTAGGGGATATAGGGAGTTACTGGCAGATCCTAGTGGGCCTGGTTCTTCTTTGGGTCGCCATGGGGCTTTGGGGGGTGGAGAAATGCTCCTTCTCGGGGGGCTTTCTCCAGAGGTTCAGGTTCACAGGGCTTCTAGGGGCCTTTGGCCTGGGTCTGGGATACGGACTGGCATCCGGTTCCTGCACCTTTGGTTTCATAGCCCCCATCTTGGCCATCATCACGGTCCAGAAGGAGGTTGGATCAGGGGTTCTCTTGATAGTGCTTTTTGGGCTCGGCCACTCTCTGCCCATCGCCCTAGCCGGGAGCTCAATGGCCTTTGTGAGAAATCTCCTCGAGAGCCGAGCTTGGCAAGGGGCAGGTCAATGGTTCAAGAAGGGTGCAAGTGCCGTGATGATGCTTTTGGCAATTTACTTCATCCTCAACCCTTTCCTGGCCCCATGAACCCCAGAGGGGCCTCAAGAAAAAGGAGGTGCAAGATGCTTCTCAGGTCTTACAGGAAAGAGATCTTCAGGGCCAAGTGCAATCCCAGCTTCGAGTCGGTTCACTGTATAGCCCATCTGGAAGAGGACATAGGGGAGGTGCTCCCTTATCTGAATACCGTCCTAGGTGGGTTCAGTTATACCGAGGACCCCCCTTCCCTGACCCTTCGGATCCATGGCAGGCTCATTACCCTCCACCCCAGGGAGATAGCCATAAATGCCTTGGAGGATGAGGCGCAGGCCGAGAAGGTTCTCCAGTGGCTCATGAAGGAGATAAACGCCACATGGGAGCGTAGGCACGAGATAGAGCCCAGCACAGAGGTTCCCCCGCGGCCTCAAGTGTTCGAAATCCTCAAAAGGCTTCCCAAAACCAATTGCAAGGAATGCGGCCAGCCAACTTGCATGGTGTTTGCGACCCTCGTGGCAGAGGGCATAAAAGGCCCAGAGGACTGTCCAGGCCTGGATCAGAATGGAAAGGAGGGCCTCTACAAGTATCTCACGGGATTCCCATCCTGGGTCTCATCGAGAGCTCAGATGGAGTGAAGGGAAATGAGGAGAAAGGCTGGCAAGGTTCGTTTAGTGGGGAGGGGAGGGCTGGAACTCCCCGAGAACCTCGCTTCGGAATTGGGTTTGGAGCCGGGATACGAGATAGCCGTGGAGCCATTGGGGAACAGTGGAGCGATTCTCAAGTCTTTCAGTTCCTTGGCCAAGCTCTATATCGAACCTACCAACCACTGCAATCTCGACTGCGAGATGTGCATGAGAAGGGCGTGGGAGGATGTGGCCATGGGGTTCATGGAGTGGAGCACCTTCGAGAGGATCATGGAGGGTGTATCCAGGTTGCCTAGACCTCCCATTGTATTTTTCGGAGGATACGGGGAGCCATTGCTTCATCCACAGATTGTTCCAATGGTCGAGAGGGCCAAGGAAGTGGGATGCCATGTGGAGATGGTCACCAATGGGACCTTACTGGACAGGTCAACTGCGGTAGGACTTATAAAGGCTCGTCTGGACAGGCTCTGGGTCTCCTTGGATGGTGTGACTTCCAAGGGTTATGGGAGCATGAGACCTTCCTCTCCCCTCGAGTCGGTTTTGGAAAACATCTCGACCTTTCGCGATCTCGCAACTGGATTCAGGCCCTTTGCCCTTCCCAAGCCAGCCATGGGAATCGTATTTGTCGCAACCAGAAGAAACCTGAAGGAGCTCCCACAGGTGGCCTCTCTCGCATCCAGGCTCAATGTCACGGAGGTTTTGGTGACCAACGTTCTCCCCCACACTCAGGAGATGGAAAAAGAAGCTCTCTTCGCTTCAGGAATGAGCGAGGTTGCTTTCGAGCCATCCATTTTCAGACTCTCTCTTCCCAGAATGGACACCTGGGAGCTAGGAAGGCCGGAGCTCGTCCCCCTTTTCAGAAGTGGGTTTTCGGTTTGTCTGGCTGGGGCGGACCTCTCCGAGGCCCACAATCGTTGCCCATTTGTCGAAAATGGTTCTCTGGTAATAGGTTGGAGAGGGGATGCGAGTCCTTGTCTTCCTCTCCTCTATGACCACATCCAGTACCTCAGTGGGTTTCAAAGGCACTGGAGACGGTTCATATTGGGAAACATCGAGGATATGGGGCTCGAGGAAATTTGGAACGGGGAGGCTAATCTCCTCTTCAGGAAGAGGGTTTTGGAGTTTCCATTCTCTCCATGCACTGTTTGCGGGGGGTGCGACATGCTGGAAAGTAACCAGGAAGACTGCTTCGGCAACGAGCACCCCACGTGTGGGGCATGTCTCTTCGCTCAAGGGATCGTGGTCTGTCCATGAGGCAAGGGCTGATAGCTCGAGAGGAAAAGGGGAGTTCCATGTCCACAGGGGCCAGGTTCACCAGGGCCTTGATCCAGGCTACGGGACTGCTCCTCGCGGGGATTGCCCTCGGGGTGTTGTCCAAGGAGATTAGGGGGTTGGACATCCCCTGGAGTGGGGGGTGGTCCGAGAAAGAAGTGGTGGCAAGGCACCTGGAGGGGCTCGAGGAAATCTCCGTGGAGGAGGCCTGGAGGGCATACCAGTCCGGCCAGGCCCTCTTTCTGGATGCTAGGGACCCTGGAAGCTTCTCCATGGGGCATCTACCAGGAGCACTCAACGTTCCCCCTTCGGAGGCAGAAGGAGCTTCTGAGGAGATTCGGGTCCTGGTCCAGGCTGGGATGATCGCTATAGCTTACTGTGATGGCGTGGATTGCCCCCTCAGCTCGGAGCTTGCCAGGGGACTTGGTGAGAGGGGAATCGAGGGGGTCAAAGTGCTCGTAAACGGCTGGAGCCGGTGGAGGGAAAGGGGCTATCCCGTGGAGATTGCCAAATGAAAAGGAGGATTCTTCATTCCCGTTGGGTCTCGATGGTATTTCGGCTCGTCCTGGGCGGCATCTTCTTTTACGCTGGTGCGGTCAAGTCTCAAGATCCATGGGGATTTGCCCAGGCCATCTACAACTACAGGATCCTTCCAGGCCCTCTAATAAACCTTGTAGCCTTGATCCTCCCCTGGGTGGAGATGGTTGTGGGAGGTGCTTTGATCCTGGGCGTGTGGATGCCAGGGGCGAGTCTCCTAGTATGTGGATTGCTGGCCACCTTCGCTTTTGCCCTTTTTCTCAATCTCGCTAGGGGGATAGATGTGGACTGCGGCTGTTTCTCAACTGCCAGTTCCGGAGCTGGCAACACGACCTGGTATCTTCTTCGAGATTTGGCACTTCTTGCAATGGGATTGCAATTGCTCCTGCGTTACAGTGGGGTGGGACCTGGAGATCGTTCCCTTGCAGAGACGAGCCACGGAGAAGGGAGGGAAAGGCATTGCGAGTGACAGGCAACGTGATCCTCGAGCTTTCTCCCATGGAAGTGGAGAGACTCCTCGGAGTCATCATGGACGAGGACAAGGATGAAGCTCTCACATTCTTGAAAGAGTGCCTGGGTAAGAAGATAGAGGAAAAGCTGAGGCCGCACTGCGTTCCCACCTTCGAGGCATCGTATGCGCCCAGGAGAAAGGATCCCATCATAAAGGAGTGAAAGGCCATGGCCCCATCCCAAGATCCCCACGAGATACTCGGGGTTTCAAAGGATGCCCCCTGGGGCAAGATAGAGAAGGCTTACAGGCGGCTTGCAATGAAGTGGCATCCAGACAGAAACCCAGAGGACCCTTCAGCCCAAGATCGCTTCAAGGAGATCCGATGGGCATATGAGAAACTGAAGGAGGAAAGGTCAGCTCGCAGGGAAGCCGAGGAAAGGACCCCTTCTGCCGACTACGACCATCCCTTCTGGAAATTTTTCGCTGCCATGAAAGAGTATGCAGCCAAGAGAAAAGGAAAAGACTAGCCCCATCCGCCTCGACGCACTCGGACTCTAGCCGAGACCTAATCCCGAGCCGAAAGTTAGAGTGCTCCTCATTGTGGGATCCATCGAGGGTTGCCCCGTCCTCTTTTCAGGCCCCAAATCTCGATCCTTGTTCGCCCGGAGACCTTAGATCTTCTTCGCTTTGTCCCCCGGTCCAATAGAGTAACATCGAGAGGACCCCGCCCCTCAAGTCCCTTTTCAGGACTTATTTCCAGTGCGCGGAAGTCCTGTGATCAGGGCACTCGGATTTTTTGCCCCACAACCTCAGGGCCCCATCTTCGTGCCCAAGAGCTCCAGGAACTTTCTCATCCGCTCGGGATGGGCTGGCCAAGCCGGTGCGGGCACAAGGTTCCCATCCACGCATCGACCGCCCATGCTGCCAAAAGGGACGGGCTCCGCACACCCCGAAGGAAGGCATCACGCTAACCCCAACATTGCCCCCGTTTTGGCCACCGCCTTATCGTAAAAGCGCCGGTGGCAACGCAACGTCTTGCCATTCGTGCGGCCGCACCACGCGGACGCACGGAGTGCGTCCCTCCGGGAAAACCTCCCTGGCATCTCGGGCCTTCCTCCGTAGGGCCATCCGTGGTGGGCTTGCCCCCGTGGAGGGGCGGGCTCCGCACGCCCGGAAGGAAGGCATACCGCCAACCCGAACGTCGCCTCCTATTGCCCACCGGCTCATCGTAAACGCACCGGTGGGAATGGGATGCCTCGGTTTGGGTATGGCCTCGGCACGCGGACGCGCAGAGCGCGTCCCTCCGAGAAAACCGCCTCTCGCGTCGTCTCCGGGCCTTCCTCCGTAAGGCCATCCGTGCTGGGCTTGCCCCCGTGCAGGGGCGGGCTCCGCACGCCCGCAGGGATGGCTTGGGCCTAACCGACACATGTCCCCACTAGGCCTCCGGGTCATCTTTGAGGCATGTGGTGGAAATGAGATGCCCGGGCTTGCATCCGGCTCGTATTTGCGGACGCACAGAGTGCGTCCCTCCGAGAAAACCGCCCTCCGCGTTATGCCAGGGTTTTCGCCGCTAGGCCATCCGAGCTTGGACTGTCCACCCCTGGAGGGGCGGGCTCCGCACGCCCGCAGGGATGGCTTCAGCTTGACCGGGGCATGTCCCCGCTAGGCTACCGGGCCATTGTTAACGGATGGGTTGAGAATGAGGTGTCTCGGCCTATGAACGGCCCGGATTTGCGGACGCGCAGAGCGCGTCCCTCCGGGAAAACCTCCCTGGCATCTCGGGCCTTTGCCCGCTAGGCCATCCGTGCTGGGCTTGCCCCCGCGGAGCAATGGAGATGAGCCTTCCCGTGGGAGAATCCTATGGGGACTCACCTTCTTTCCTCCCCCATGATCATCTCGAGGATCTCAGCTGCGTCTTCCACGTAAGCCGGACACACATCCACGAAGAGCCTCCTCCTTTCCGCTTCCTCCCTCCCTTCGGGTGTGCTTATATCCACCCCGTTCAAAAGATCCGTGCAGAGGATGGTGCCCCTTCTTCTCTGGAATTCCTTGACGAATTCCCTCACGAGGTCATAGGTCCTGTAGCGGGCCTGTCTTTCCTCCATACCATCACCCACCCAAAGTCCCAAGACCAAAAATGACCCCGTCACAGCCCCACATATCCCTCCAATACCCATTCCCCCTGAGACTCCTCGGCTGAGACGGAATGCCATCTCGGGTTCCAATCCAAATTTCTGACCGTAACTGGCCAGAATCGCCTGAGCTCAAGCGTAACCAGATCGAAAAAGGCTCAGGGCTCTTTCCTTTTGATCCATGGCTTTTACCTCCAAAGCAAAGGCTCGGAGCGAACACAGCCCCTTTTCCTCTGAGCGGCCATATGATAATAGCCCTCGTAGCCCGATGTTACAACCCAATGGGGCGTGAGATGAGGAAGGTCATGGTTTTCTCTTTATGGAACAGAACGCCTTTTCTCCTCGACCCAATGAATTCTCATGGGTTTCTGGACCCCTTTTAGAGATACCTCAGAGGACGCTTTGGGTCGGAGCCAATCCTCTGCCTCTCTGTAAAGATCATCGGAGACCACAACCTCCCCAGGCCCTGCAAGTTGCTGGATCCTATGGGTCAAGTTCACAGCCGAGCCCACAATCCCATATTTGGCCCTGCTCTCTGAGCCGATATTTCCCACTATCACCTCGCCAGCGTGAAGTCCCACCCCAACCTGCAGAACGGGAAGACCTGCTCGCCGGTTTGCCTCGTTCAAGGGGGCCATGGCTTGCTGCATCTCGAAAGCACATCTCAGCCCGCTGAGCACGGCCTGCCGGACTGGCTCTTCGATGGGGTCGAAAAAAGAGAGCACAGAATCCCCGAAGAAATCCACTATGATGCCCCTATGTTTTCGAATTATCTCTATCGCCATGCCGAAGAAGCGATTCAAGATCTGGATGGTCTTCTCGGGAGTCAAGGACTCGGCAAGGGGCGTAAAGCCTCTCAGGTCAGCAATCATTATTGCCACGGTCCTCTTTTGGCCTCCGAGGCGCATCGCCTCTGGCTTCCTGAGGATCTCCTTGGCGATTTCGTGGTCCACGTACCGACCGAAGGTATTGGTGAGGAGATCCCTCTCTTTCAAACCTTCTATCATCTCGTTGAAGCTTTTGACCAGCCTGCTTATCTCATCTTGGCCTCGAGCTTCCGCCATTGAGACGTAATTACCACGGGCCACTTCCCCTGCGACCTCGCACAGCTCTTGGATCATCTTGGCCCTGGGGCCTATTACCAATCGAATCGTGAGCAAAATCGCCGCCGCGGCTACTGCCAATGCTAAGAGATAATAGTCTCTGAATCCCAATACGGGAGCTAGGACATCCTTTCCCTTGGCAAAAAGGATCATGGTCCACGGTGCTTTCTGGAGCCTGTGGAATCCGGCTATAAGTTCGGGGGGCATGCCAGGTCCCCAGATCGTGCCGGAGGGGTCTACCTTGATGTGAGAGAGGATAGCCATCTCCAAAGGGTCGCCATTCTCTCCAAGCCGGCCCCTGGAGGTCATGAGGGTTCCCGCATGGGCGATGAAGCGCCCCTCCTGATCCACGAGGCAGGCCTGTTCGCTCTCTCTCCAACCGTACCTGAGGGCATCTCCCAAAAGGCCATGCAGGTCCATCGTCACAGCCACTGTCCCCAAGGGCTCTCCATTCGAGGCCCGAACCGAAGACTCCAATTTCAGGATGCCTTTCTCCAGGTCAACTTCCATCTCGTACAATGGCCGGAAACCCCCTTCCTGGAGACTGTCGCGGTCGTGGGGATGAATGTTTGCAGGGGTTTGAACTCGGCCAGAGGTCCCTTCCCCATTGGCCCTGCTCCACTTGACCTCCTTGACCCATTCTTGCCTTCGGAGTTGAGCCAAGATCCAGCTCTGGATGTGCGGGTCCCCCGTCTCCTCCAGGCTCTGCTGAAAGGCCTGGATCAGCTCCAGGGATTCACCAAGTTTCATGTCCACCTCATGGGTGGCCCTTTCCAAGGAGAGAAGAGCTGCCTCGCGCCATTCCCGAAGAATCGTTTCCCTCGCCTTGAGAAAGCCAAGAGCTCCTGCAGCCAAAAGCATCATGGCAACAGGCAGGAGCAAATAAACCGTAAGCCGTTGCTGGAGTGTCAAACTCCTCACGGAAACCATCGCCCTTCCTTCTCCTATGGCAAATATGCCTTAACTTTGGCACCAGAGGCTCGAGGTGTTGACACACGCGAACCTTCTCTATATCCTAGCAAAAAAGTCGAAAGAATTCGCCATTCCCGTGGTGTGGGATTCGAGAGGAAGTGGTGGGTCAAGAGGGCGCAGAGGGAAAGGTGGGGGAAAGATGGCTTTGAAGAGGATACTGGTCACATCTCTCTGTGTCTCGCTCAATCTTTTTGCCATGGCTTCATCCAGCTGTTTGTGCTCTTTCCTGGCCGGCAACTGGGCTTCAGGTTCGTACAGTTCTCCTCCTCACGATTCAATCACGCACAAGATGGCAGTTGATGGTGGAGAGAAGCAGAAGCACACTGCCTGTGAATCTCACTCTCATCGAGGGGAAAAAGATCATGGGAGCAAGAACCCCAAGCCAGGGATTTCTCACGTGTGTTGCCAACTTACCACCGTTGGAAACATTCTTCTTTTTCCCGAGCTCTTGGAATCCAAACCGTTCGTTTTAGAAGAAGGCGCTTTTCTCCCCTTGGACATCGTCCACCTCATCTACCATCCCCCCAGGATTGGGGCTTGAAGGTTTTTTCCATAAGGCGCGTCTCCGGCTGGCTACCTTCGATGTGGGCGTCTTTCCGCTTGCGGGGTCAGCTTTCCGCCATCGTTCTTCCGATGGCGTTCCTATGGAGGTCCCATGGGAGGAGGCTGAGTCCTCGCTTGGCACTGCAGGCCCACATCTCCTGTGGGGGGTTCTAGGAGGGGGCTTGGGCTCCGGCAAGTCCGGGTCGGAAAGACCCGCATGCCCCTAGCGTCGGCCTCCTCGTGGATGTTCGCCGGCGTGGCCATCTAGGCTGGCTCGGGGGGCCCCAAAAGAGACCTCCCCACCGGGAGTCTCTGCTTTACTGAAAGGCAGAGACGGCTATGCCCCCAATTGGCCAGAGGCGGGAGGACTTCCTCCTCTGGCCCGCTCCCAGGAGAGCTACTCCGCGGGAGAAGAAATGGGACGAGGCCTGAGAGGGCGTGCTCCTTCTCACGAAGGAGCATTGGAAGGAGGGGGCCTTGGCGCATCACTGAGCGAAGGTTCCGAGGAGACGCCTCTTGATGCTATGGTGGGGTAACCGAGTGACAGGATGACACTAGGGGTATTTGTGGGCAGCCTCGAAAAGCTTGCCCAAAAACACCGAGACAGGAGGGCCAAGATGAAAAAGTTCGCTATGTTAGGGGTATTGGTGGCAATGGTGACTGTAGGAGCTCACGCCAAGGAGCTCGAGCTAAAGAAGAAAGCGGGCGACATGGAGGTCAAACTGACCCTGAAGCAAAATCCACCTATTGTCGGGGACAATGATGCCATAGTGGAGATAAAGGACTCCACTGGAAAGCCCGTCACAGATGCCAAGGTCGTTGTAAATTACTCCATGCCTCCCATGCCTGGGATGGCCCCAATGAATTACAAAACCGATGCCATGCTCCATGGAGACAAGTACCACGCCCGCATGAACCTCTCCATGGCAGGCCCTTGGAACATAGAAGTGAAGATAACCAGAGGGGGTAAGACGGCTTCTGCCAAATTCAACGTGGATGCCAAGTGAGGAAGACGGCCGGGTTTCCTCCCGGCCGACTCCCGAGCTCCCTCAAGCCCATGGAGGTCTTTCCATGTCCAAGTCGAGGCCGCTCATAAAAAGCGAGGCGGGGAAGAGGGCGAGGATTTTCGTTCTCGTGTTTTGCCTCCTTTTCCATGGCAGAGCTCTGGCAGACGAGCTGATTCTCGATTCCCTGGTGAGGGAGGCTATTGAGAGAAGTCCCGAGATCCTCTCTGCCCGGGCCCGTGCACTTGCAGCTCACCACAAAGTTCCTCAAGCCAGAAGCCTTCCCGACCCAATGTTCATGACCGGCTATCAGAACGAGGGGTGGAAGAAGTATACCTATGGAGAGATGCCTGACGCCCAGTGGATGTTCTCTGCCTCACAGATGATCCCCTTCCCCGGAAAATTGGACCTCAAGGGGCAGATGGCTCAAAAAGAGGCCCAGGCACTGGAAGCCAACGTGGAACAGACGAAGCTCCAGGTAATTTTGAGGGTCAAGGAGCTTTTTTACGAGCTCTTCCTGGCACACAAGACCTTGGAGATCCTCTCCCGAGTGAGATCCCTGTTTCAGAGGGTCGAGGAAGCCGCTCTCGCCCGCTATGGGGCTGGGAAGGCTGAGCAGCAAGAGGTCCTGATGGCCCAGACTGAACGCTACATGCTCCTGGAGAAAGAGGAGATGCAGAGGCAGAAAATCCTTTCCCTGGAGGCCATGCTCAATGCGGCGGTTGGTCGTTCCGCACAATCCCCCCTCGGAAAGCCCAAAGTACCAGACCCAAAACCTCTCTCCATGGGTGTTGAGGATCTGCTCAAGATGGCCTACGAGAGGTCCCCTCAGCTCAAAGCCAAAGAGAAAATGATCGAGGCTGCACAATCAAAGGTCTCTATGGCCAAGAAAGAGTTTTTCCCGGACCTCACCCTCTCAGCCAGCTACTTCACGAGAGGTGGTGGCCAGTTCGAAGACATGTGGAGTCTCACAGCAACGGTAAATGTCCCCATCTTTTTCGCGACGAAACAGAAAGAGGGAGTAGAGGAGGCCAGGGCCTCCTTGGCCGAAGCCCACCATGAGCTCGGAGCGACAAAACTCATGCTCGAGGCTGCGGTCCGAGAGAATTTCTCGATGGTCCAGGCCGCAGACAACCTCATGGCCCTGTACCGAGGGGCCATAATCCCCAAGAACTACCAAGATTTCGAGTTGGCCCTCTCGGGATACATCACAGGCCGCATAGAGGCCATAACAGTCATCTCTCGTCTCAAGGCCTTTCTGGAAACAGAGCTTCTCTACTGGGTTCAGTTCACCCAGAGAGAAAAGGCTATTGCCAAATTGGAGACCCTAGCGGGAGGCTGGGAATGAAAGGGCAGGAAGACCAGCCAACGAAGGAATTGGCCCGGCAAGGAAAAGGGCGAGCTTCCGATACCGGAAGGATAGAGGCGGCCAAGTTGCGGCTCTAGTGCTCAGGGAGGATCAAAAATGAGGATGAAAATAGCTGTCTCGTTCATGTGGGCACTGGGAGCTGTTTTCATGCCCCACTGGGCCCAGGGTCAACCTCACGAAGGGCACTCCTCCTCTCTTGCCATTCAGCAACAAGGAGACGAGCCTCAAGAGATGCCCGCTGTGGAGATCCCCCCGGAGAAGAGGCAACTCATTGGGGTGAGAACAGAAGAGGTGAAAGAGGTTACCCTTTCCAAAACAATCCGCACAGTGGGAAGGATCCAATACGACGAGAGGAGGCTCGCTACGGTCAATACCAAGTTCGAGGGCTGGATAGAGAAGCTCCACGTCAACTATACGGGCCGATACGTGAAAAAGGGAGAGATTCTGGCCGAGATATACAGCCCGGAGCTTTTGGCCACCCAACGGGAATTCCTCACTCTCCTCAAATGGGCCCAGAGAAGAGGGGAAGGAGGCCCCTGGGAATCCAGCCTCATCCAAGATGCTCAGGCGATCGTGGAGGCTGCTAGAGAGAGGCTTCGTCTTTGGGATATGCCCGAGGAGCAGATCCAGGAGGTGGAACGGACAGGAAAGCCCGTGAGGACGGTGAAGATATTCAGCCCGGCAAGTGGCTATGTGATTGAGAAGATGGTCACTTTGGGAATGAGAGTCATGCCCGGCGAGAAGCTCTTCGACATAGCAGACCTCTCAACTGTCTGGATAGTGGCCGATATTTACGAGTCCGAGCTCCCCTTCGTGCGCATCGGGATGCCAGCCAGGGTAACCTTGAGCTACATCCCCGGAAGCGAGTTTTCATCGAAAATAGACTACATCTACCCTTCCATCTCCCCCGAGACCAGAACCGCGAAGGTGAGACTCACCCTGACCAATCCCAAAGGGGTCCTCAAGCCTCAGATGTTCACCAATGTGGAGATTAAGGTGGACCTGGGAAGGAGACTAGTTATCCCAGCCGAAGCCATTATCGACACGGGCACCCGCCAGATCGTGTACGTGGACAAGGGGGAAGGACTTTTCGAGCCGAGGGAAGTGAAGGTCGGCTTGAGGACCCAAGAGGTGGCAGAGGTGCTCCAAGGGCTCAGGCCTGGGGAGAGAGTGGCAGCCTCCGGAGCATTCCTTCTGGACTCAGAGGCCCAACTCAAGGGGGTGAGGCCGCTGGAAGGGGCAAGATGATCCAGTGGAGATCTTTCGATGGTAGCAAGGCTCATCGAGTATAGTGCCAGGAACCGTTTCTTCATCCTCCTTCTCGTGGGTTTTTTCGCTGGGTGGGGATACTGGGCTCTCACCAAGACCCCTCTGGACGCCCTTCCCGATCTCAGCGACACCCAGGTCATAATCTACACAGAATGGCCGGGTAGAAGCCCGGATCTCGTGGAGGATCAGATCACCTATCCCATATCCTCTACTCTCCTCTCAGCCCCAAGGGTGCGGGCAGTGAGGGGTTTCTCCTTTCTGGGTGTCTCCTTCATATACGTGATTTTCGAGGATGGCACGGACATCTATTGGGCGAGAACCAGAGTTTTGGAGTACCTCCAGGCAGTGCGCACCAAGATCCCCCAGGAGGTCACCCCCGTTCTGGGCCCCGATGCCACGAGTGTGGGCTGGGGATTCATGTACGCTCTCAAGTGTGAGACAGGAGAGCACGACCTGGCCCAGCTTCGCTCCTTTCAGGACTACAATGTCAAGCTGGCCCTCGAAAGTGTGCCCGGTGTGGCGCAAGTGGCTAGCATAGGCGGATTCGTCAAGCAATACCAGGTCGTAGTGGAGCCCCATCGTCTTCAAGCATTCGATCTTCCGTTGGAGAAGGTGGTGGAAGCGATCCGCAAGAGCAATAGAGACGTTGAAGGAAGGGTGCTCGAGCTCTCGGGGGTCGAGTACATGGTCAGGGGAAGGGGATACATCAGGAGCTTGACGGATCTGGAGCAGATACCCGTGGGCACCGGGCCCGGAGGTACACCTGTGTTTCTCAAAGATGTGGCAAAAGTCCAGATAGGCCCTGAAATCCGAAGGGGGCTTGTGGACTTGGATGGAAAGGGTGAGGTTGTAGGGGGAATAGTCATAGTTCGCTTCGGCGAGAATGTGCTCAAGGTCATAGAAAGGGTCAAAGAGAGAATCCAAAAGGAGATACAGCCCAGTCTTCCCAAGGGGGTGGAACTTGTCGTCACGTACGACAGAACCGATCTCATCCACAGGGCCATCGACACCCTGAGGGAGGAGATCATAAAACTCACCATAGCTGTGAGTGTGGTCTGCCTTGTCTTCCTCTTCCACCTTCCCAGTGCCATGGTGGTCATTCTGACCTTGCCAGTAGCGATCCTCATGTCCTTCATATGCATGTACTATCTCGGTGTTACCTCCAATGTCATGAGCCTGAGTGGGATAGCCATAGCAATCGGGGCCATGGTAGATGCCTCCATAATCATGGTAGAGAACGCCCACAAAAAGCTCGAAGAATGGGAGGCCCAGGGCCGTCCAGGAAGCAGAGTGGCGGCCATAATCAGCGGAGCCAAGGAGGTGGGGCCCTCGCTTTTCTTCTCCCTCCTCGTGATCACAGTGGGTTTTCTCCCCGTCTTCACCTTAGAGGCACAGGCAGGAAGGCTCTTCAAGCCCCTCGCATATACGAAGACCTTCGCCATGTTGTTCTCCTCCATGCTTGCTGTGACCTTGACCCCTGTGCTCATGACCCTGTTCATCAGGGGGAAGATAAGGCCTGAAGAGAAAAATCCCCTCTCCATCATTCTTCATTGGCTCTACAGCCCAATAGCGAGGATAGCTCTGAGGTTTCCAAAGACCCTGCTCCTCTTGGCTCTGGCCGCCATGGTGGCCACCCTCTACCCCTTCGAGAAACTGGGATCGGAATTCATGCCTCCCCTTTACGAGGGGACCCTCTTCTACATGCCAGTTACGGTCCCCGCGGCTTCCATCTCCGTGGCCTCGGAACTCTTGCAAATCCAGGACAAGCTTCTAAAGGGAATCCCGGAGGTGGCCCAAGTGTTTGGAAAGGCGGGCAGGGCGGAGACGGCAACTGATCCAGCTCCTATAGAGATGTTCGAGACGGTCATAAATCTGAAACCCGAATCTCAATGGCGGCCTGGAATGACCGTGGAAAAGCTCGTGGAGGAAATGAACGATCTCTTGAGCATCCCAGGCGTTGCCAACTCCTTCACGATGCCCATAAAGGCTAGGATAGACATGCTTGCAACGGGAATCAGGACGCCTGTAGGGATAAAGGTATTGGGGCCGGATCTCGGGGAGCTGGAAAGGATAGGGATTGCCCTGGAGGGCCTGGTGAAGGAGGTCCCAGGAACAAGGAGCGTTTATGCAGAGAGGGCTACGACAGGTTACTTCCTGGATATCCTGGTCAAGAGGGAGGAAGCTGCCCGCTATGGGCTGAGAGTGGAGGATGTTCTGGAAGTGGTGGAGGCGGCCATAGGCGGGATGAATGTGACTACGACCATAGAGGGAAGGGAACGCTACCCTGTGAATGTGAGGTATCCGAGGGAGCTGAGAAACGACATGGAGCGATTGAGGAGAGTTCTAGTTCCAGTGGGAATGGACAGAGGCAAACCAGCAGGTTCCATGGCATCGACTCCCCAGGGACCTGCCCAGATTCCCCTGGGACAGATCGCCGATATCCGAATAACCCGAGGACCAACGAGCATAAAGAGCGAGGAGGGCCTCTTGGCCTTGTACGTTTTCATAGACTTCGCGGGCCGCGATGTAGGAGGTTACGTGGAGGAAGCCAAGAGAAAAGTAGCAGCTCTTGAGCTCCCTGCAGGATACAGGCTCCAGTGGAGCGGGGAGTACGAGTATCTCCTCCGCACTCACGAGAGGCTGAAGCTGGTGATCCCCCTCACGGCCTTTCTCATATTCGTACTCATCTATCTGAATACCCGCTCCTTGACCAAGACGGCCATCGTCCTGGCCGCTGTCCCTTTCTCATTGGTGGGCTCTTTCTGGCTCCTCCACTTGCTAGGCTATCATCTGAGCATTGCCGTATGGGTAGGCATCATCGCCCTGGCAGGCCTGGATGCTGAGACAGGGGTCGTGATGCTCCTCTACCTGGAACTCTCTTATGAGCAATGGAAGCGAGAGGGAAGGCTCAGGAGCATTCAAGACTTGAAGGAAGCCATAATGCACGGGGCAGTAAAGCGCATAAGACCCAAGATAATGACCGTGAGCGTGATCCTGGCAGGTCTCGTCCCCATCATGTTCAGCCACGGAACAGGGGCTGATGTGATGAAGCGCATAGCAGCTCCCATGGTGGGAGGGGTTGTGACCTCCACTTTTCTGGAGCTCCTCATCTATCCAGCCATTTACTACCTCTGGAGGAAGAGAGGTCTTCCCCTTTGACCCCCTCCCGGGACCATCTTTCCAAGGCCCATCAGAGAGGCCCATTGTCCGACCATACTTGCTAATTGTGGCCTCGATGTTCCAGGCCACTTTTAGCAGAGTCTTGGTCTGGGGTCTTGGGAGAAAGAGAGGCTCGAGGGTATAATCCCATTGTGAACAAGCTCCCAAGGGAGGAAAGATTCCATGGACCTCAAGCCCAAGGTTCTCCTTTACGAGCCAATACATGAAGAGGGGACGAGGCTTCTCAGAGAGAGGTGCGAGCTCCTCTACGCCCATTCCCTGGAAGAGGATGAGCTCGTCAAACTAGCAAGGGATGCCGATGCCATCATCATCAGGTTCAACGGAAGGGTCTCCGAGAGGATCATGGAGGCCAGTCCGAAACTGAAGGTCATAGGGAGACATGGCGTGGGCCTCGAGAACATCGACCTCAGGGCAGCGAGGGATCGGGGAATAAAGGTGGTCTATACCCCAGAGGCAAATGCTGTCAGTGTGGCCGAGCACTTCGTTGGTCTAGCGCTCGCCCTGGCGAAACACATAACTCTCGCCAATCAGGCGGTCAGGGAGGGCAACTGGTGGGTCAGAAGAGAGCTCACCGGAAGGGAGCTCCATGGCAAGACCCTAGGAATACTGGGGATGGGCAGAATTGGTCAGCAGACAGCGAGGATATGCCGCCATGGGTTCCAAATGGAGATACTGTACTTCGATGTGCGCTCGTATCCCCACGTGGAAAATGAGCTGGGAGCAAAGAGGAAGGAGTTGGAGGATCTGTTCAAGGAGTCCGATCTCATATCCATAAATCTTCCCCTTCTCCCCACAACAAGGCATCTCGTGAATGCGAGGCTCCTCAAATTGATGAAGCCCACCGCCTATATCGTGAACATGGCGAGGGGTCCCATCTGGAATGAGGAGGATCTGGTAGAGGTTCTCAAGACAAGGGCAATAGCAGGTGCAGCATCCGACGTGTTCGAGGAAGAGCCGCCCTCTCCCTCCAACCCCTTGCTGGGGCTGGACAATTTTGTAGCAACACCCCACAGTGCAGCCCACACAGAGGAGAGCCTCGTCCGAATGAGCCTGGTTGCCGAGGATATCCTGAGGGTTTTGGACGGAAAGGAGCCCCAGTACCCCGTGACCGAGGAGGTCTACGCCCAATACGAGGGGATGGCCAATTGAGGAGGAAGATAGCGATGTCCTTTGGAAGAACAGAGCTCCCTTTTCTTTTCGCCGTCGACCAGATGTTCCAAGTGGAGACCATCCGGGACATAGAGGCAGAAATAAAAGAGAGACTCGCCACCTTTCCTGGCCTGGAACAAGTGAGGCAGGGGCAAAGAATAGGAGTGGCTGTGGGCTCCAGGGGTATACATGATCTGGCCACCATAGTGAGGACTGTAGTGGGAAAACTGAAGGCCTTGGGAGCACAGGTCACGATCATCCCCGCCATGGGCTCCCACGGAGGCGCCACTGCTCAGGGTCAAGTCAGGGTGTTGGAGGAGTTGGGGGTGACGGAGTCGAGTGTTGGAGCCCCCATTTTGTCGAGCATGGAAGTGGTCTCTCTGGGAAGGGTGGAGCAAGGCTTGGAGGTCCTCGTTGCAAAAGATGCCCTGGATATGGATCACCTAGTTGTGGTCAACAGGGTGAAGCCCCATACCGCATTCAGGGCCAGTGTGGAGTCTGGTCTTTGCAAGATGCTTGCCGTGGGCCTCGGAAAAAAGGAAGGGGCCTCTGAAATCCATACAAGGGGGTTGGCAAGATCCATCGTGCCAGCAGCGAAGAGAATCCTGGAGAGGCTTCCCGTGCTCATGGGGGTAGCGATTCTCGAGGGACCTCAAGGGGGAACCGTGAAGGTGGAGGTTGTCGGCAAAGGGGATTTCGTTTCCACGGACGAGAGGCTTTTGGAAGAGGCTTGGAGAATATTCCCCAAGATCCCCGTCGAGGATCTGGATGTCCTCATTGTGGATCGCATGGGGAAGGACATAAGCGGGGCGGGCATGGATCCCAATGTGATCGGCATGTGGAGAAGGGAAGGGGGGCCCAGAAAGCCCGACTACAGGACGCTAGTTGTCTTGGATCTTACCCCTGCCTCCCATGGGAATGCAACTGGCATCGGTATGGCTGATCTCACCACCCGAAGGCTCATGAGAAAGGTGGACCTAAGGGCAACCTACACCAATGCCCTCACATCGGGTGTGTTGAGGAGTGCCAGGCTGCCCATAGCTCTCGACTCCGACAGGGCAGCCATAGAGGCTGCATTGGCCCATGTGCCGGACTGGTCAGATGTGAGAATGGCAAGGATAACCGATACCCTTCACCTGAGCCGTATATGGGTGAGCGAGAAGGTGGCAAGAGAACTAGAGGGGACCCCCAACCTCTCCATCCACTGGAAGCCCTTGGAGATCAAGTTCACGAAGAAAGGCCGGATAAAGCCCATGGAGACATGAGAAACACTGAGGCCCCCTTCCCCGCAAGGAGTGCAAGCGAGGCTAACTCATTGGAAACCGGCTCCACAACCGTAGGACCTCCCGAGACCCGTGAATGGAGGTCGAGCGTAGGGCAAGGGACCTAGCCCCAATTGCCCTACAAGGCCTGTGGTTTCGGAGGGTCAACACCCCAACTTCTGGTGCGCTTCCAGATACTCCCATTGGAACCGAAAGCAGATCCCCATTCCAAAATTCCAGTGTTCTGGGGCATGGCAGATTTGCCCCAGGGTGCCGTTCACATGGCCCCCATTGTCCTGGCCGAGACTGTGCCGTGCATTTGAGGGAAGACCTCTTTTCCAAGGCCACATTGGGGGCAAGGGACAAGACCTTCACGCTTGGTGAGAAGGCGCAACTGTGCTATATCTCACTCTATGAGGATTGCCAGATTGAGCCTCCGCACCAGGATCGTTCTTCTCGTTGGGGCCATGGCAACTGCGGCCCTTGCGGGTGGCATCATAACCATGGCCTACATGGTATGGCTGGGATCCGTGCTCGCGACCATATCCGACCAGGACGTAGCGGCCATGAGGGTTGCGAGGGAGCTCGAGACCTCCCTCGTAATGCAGAAAGGGTTCGCGACTTACTTTGCCCAGGATCGCGACCCCTCCTGGCTGGACCAGTTGGATGAATACAGAAACAGTTTCAGCCATTGGCTCAAGAGAGCTGAGGAGATAGGCCCTCAGAAGGAGGCTCGAGCCCTTCTGGAACAGATAAAAAGGGAATACGAGCTTTACGATCAGGAGCGGGCTGCCGTCATAGAGCTTTACAGAAGTGGCAAGGAAATTCAGGCCCAGGAACTCCACAGGGAAATAAGGAGAAGATTCCTCACCGTAAGGAGTTTGTGCGAAAGTTACAGCCAGCTTCACGAAAGGCACATGGAAAGTGCCAGAGCGGAAATATCCAGAAGGGCTGACTTCATAAACGATATGGCCATGGCCACCCTGCCGGCTGTGGTAATGTTGGCTGCGGCCCTGGGATACGTTCTCGTAAGACAGGTCTTCGAGCCTATACGCCAGCTTGCTTCTTCGGGGATGGAGACGGACGATGGTTTGAGGGAGCAAGACGAAGTCAAGGCCCTGACAAAAAGGGTAAGGGGCCTGATGGAAGACGTGGACCAAACGAAATTGCAGTTGGAAAAGAGTCAAGAACAGCTCATTCGCTCGGAAAAATTGGCTTTGGTGGGAAAGCTCGCTGCCGGGGTGGCCCACTCCATTCGGAATCCCCTCACCTCTGTCAAGATGAGGCTTTTCTCCCTGGAGAAGGAGCTACTTCTGACTCCAGAGCAGAGGGAGGACCTGGCAGTGGTCTCCGAGGAAATAAGGCAGATAGAGAGTATGGTGCAAAACTTTCTCGAATTCTCGAGACCTCCCAAACTGAGGCTTTCCTGGGTGAGCCCCTCCCAGGTTGTGGATAGCACAGTGGAGCTTCTGAAGAAGCGGTGTGAGGCTCATGGCATAGAGATCGTGGTGGAAAGGGGGTCCATGCTTCCTCAAACCTGGCTCGACCCTGAGAGGGTGAAAGAAGTCCTGGTCAACTTGATAGTGAATGCCATAGAGGCGATGGGTCCCAAAGGAGGGAAAATCACGATAAGGGAGAGGACCGAGCTGACGGGAGACTTGAGCGAGCTTATGGTGCTCGAGGTCGAGGACAATGGGCCTGGAATTCCGGCCGCCATAGTGGACAAGGTGTTAGAGCCTTTCTTCAGCACTAAGGAGGAGGGCACGGGTCTCGGGCTGAGCATAGCTGCTCGGATAGTGGAGGAACACGGTGGCTGGATGGAATTGAAGTCCCAAGAAGGCAAGGGGGCTACCTTCACCATCACTCTTCCCAGGAGGTGGGAGGCTTGGGAACCATCCTAGTGGTAGATGACGATGCTAGGTTGAGACAGAGCTTCGAGAGGCTCCTGTCCAAGGAAGGATACAAGGTTCTCTTGGCACCAACGGGAGAAGCTGCCCTGGAGATAGTGAGAGCCCAGAGGGTCGACCTCGTGATGATGGACGTGAGGCTTCCAGGGATCGACGGGCTCGAGGCCTTCCTAAAGATCAAGGAGCTGGACTCGAGGCTTCCGGTCATAGTGATGACAGCCTTCGGTACAACGGAGACAGCTATAAAGGCGACAAAGCTTGGGGCATTCGACTATGTGCTCAAACCTTTCGAGATCCCCGAGATGTTGGCCATCATAGAACAGGCCTTGGAAGCCGGCCGATTCATGAGAGAGAAAGTCGCACTGGACCCATCCAGTGAGAAGTGGCAGGAAGGAGAGGCCCTCGTGGGGAAGAGCCGTCCCATGCAAGAGGTGTACAAGGCCATAGGAAGAGTGGCTCCTACCGATGCCACTGTTCTCATCAGGGGAGAATCCGGCACTGGAAAGGAACTCGTGGCCAGGGCCATATATCACCACAGTGCCAGGGCCGACAAGCCATTTCTGGTGATAAACTGCGTTGCCATCCCGGAGACTCTTCTGGAAAGCGAACTCTTCGGATACGAGAGGGGGGCATTCACGGGTGCAACGGCGAGAAAACTGGGAAAGATAGAGCAGGCTCACAAAGGCACCATTTTCCTGGATGAGATAGGTGACATGCCTTTCACTATCCAGTCCAAGATCTTGAGGCTCCTTCAGGAAAAGAGCATAGAGAGGTTGGGGGGAAGAGAGCCGATACCTGTGGACGTTCGGATAATAGCTGCCACAAATCGAGACTTGGAGGCTGCACTGGCGGAAGGCAGGTTCAGGGAAGATCTCTACTATAGGCTCAATGTGGTGACCTTGTGGCTTCCTCCCCTCAGGGAGCGATTGGAAGACGTTCCCCTCCTTGCCGAGTACTTTCTCAAGCGGTTCTCCATGGAAATGGGCATCCAGACCCCGGGCATCGCGGAGGAGGCCCTGGAAGCCCTAAAGAGACATACATGGCCCGGGAACGTCAGGGAATTGGCCAATGTCCTCCAGAAGGCTCTCATATTTAGCAGGGGAGCACCCATTTCAGCTCAGGACATAGGAAGTGCCATTTCAGGGGGAGAAATCCAGGAGAGGGCCCAAGATCACTCCTCGGTGGAGGAGGCCCTGAGGAGCTGGATTCGAAAGGCAATGGCCGAGGGCTCGAAAGAGGGGCTTTACGAGCTCCTGACCGAGAAGTTCGCCAGCATGGTCATAAAGGAGGCACTGAATATCACGGGTGGGAATAGAAGCAAGGCGGCTAAGCTCCTGGGCCTCTCCAGACCAACCTTGCAGGCAAAAATGGAAAAATATGGACTCAAGATCCACTCCTCGGTCACAGAATGATTATCAACTGATCGCGAATAATTGGGGCTAGGGGCCGTGAGTCCCCGGGCGTTCCTTCCGCCCGTGCTGAGCTAGGACCTCCAGGGGGCAAGCCCGCCCGACAATGCCTCAGGGTGCGAGACACGGAACGCGCGGGATGGACGGTTTTCGCGGAGGGGCGCACTCTGTGCGCCCGCCTGTTACGGCCGGAGGAATGCCAAGGTACCGGATTCCCACCGGATGGGTTGACGATGAACCGGTGGCCAAGAGGACACGTGCCTCAGTCAAGCGCAAGCCTTCCCAGCGGGCGTGCGGAGCCCGCCCCTCCGCTAGACGGCCAATCGATGGTAAAGGGGCTTGCTTGGCAAGCCCTGGGATAGCGTGAAAGGCGGTTTTCTCGGAGGGACGCACTCCGTGCGTCCGCCTGGCAAGGCCGGGTGCAAGCCGGGGTATGGCATGATCACCGACAAGTAGGCGGCACCCGTGGGCCTAATGGAGACATGCCTCGATCAAGCCCGTGCCATCCTTGCGGGCGTGCGGAGCCCGCCCCTCCACTGAACGGCCAAGCGGCGATAAAGGAGCTTGCTTGGCAAGCCCTGGGATGGCGTGAAAGGTGGTTTTCTCGGAGGGACGCACTCCGTGCGTCCGCTTAGCATGGCCAAACGTGTGCCGAGGGATTCCGTTTTCACGGGACGGCCGGGCGAAGCCCGGTGACCCATGGGGACATGCCTCAATCAAGCGCGAGCTTTCCTTGCGGGCGTGCGGAGCCCGGACCTCCCCAGCGCGGCCCTCTGAGGTGAGGGGCCTTGGGGGGAAGATCCGAAATCACGCTAAGGGGCGATTTTTTTGGAAGGGTCCGGTATCCGCATCCGCATTGGGCGCCGAGTAGCATCCCCGTGTGTTTCGTTGACAGCGAATGACCGGGCGAAGGGCCGGTGGCCTTGTAAGGGCGGCTTTTGGGAGATGTGAGGCTCTCTCCCCGTGGAGGCTCTTTGTGTTCCCAAATTCCAGTGAAAGCGAGGCATTCCATTCGGAATTGACACCGGATGGCTCTAGTGCCAGAATGCTAACGGTGGAAGTGGAGAGGTTCTGGTGGGCCTCCTGGACTTCAAATCCAGTGTACCGGCCTAAAAAGCCGGTAGGTGGGTTCGATTCCCACGCACTTCCGCCAGTAAGGTCAAGTGGGTTTTTTAGCCCAAGGAGGTCAATATGTTCACACCAGGGCCCTGGGAGCTCATAATCATCCTCTTAATAGTCCTAGTGATCTTCGGAGCGGGTAAGCTTCCGGAGATAGGTTCGGGTCTGGGCAAGGGGATCAAGAACTTCAAGAAGGCCGTAGCGGGTAAGGACGAGATAGAAGTGACTTCCTCCTCCGGAACCGAGCCTCAGACCCCAAAAAAGGAGGACCACTGAGGGGGTCGGAGTTCTTGGGAGTGAAGCTTCGATCGAGGAAATGCGGTCCTGTTTCCTTAGGTAGCGGTGAGGCTTGACGCCTTGTCGGGAGCTGTACCGACCATCAAAATCCAGAGGGAGTTCCATGTCGAGGCTATTGAGTGAAGAGGAGCTGGAAGGTAGGCTGGATTGTTTTGGAGAGTTCGATTCAACTGACGAGATCTGCCTCTACTATTGCGGGGTCAACATCTCGTGTGCTGCCTCCATGAGCCAACAGGGGCAGGAAGAGTGGGGCGAGGAAGAGGATCTCATCGATCCCATGGACATAGGGCTCGAGTGAGCGTTTTGGCTTAGGTGGTCATATCCCATTCGAGGGCGGGAAATCGCGCACTCCTCCTCATCTCCCCAAACAGGAGTCCCATGAGAGCGCTCTTGCAGAGGGTGAGTTCTGCGCAAGTGAAGGTGGATGGACAAGTCGTGGGCTCTATAGGGAGAGGCTTGCTCGTCTTCTTGGGTGTGGGCCAGGAAGACAAAGCTGAGAAGTGCCGGGAGATGGCCCAAAAGATCTGCCACCTGAGGATATTCGAGAACGAGGAAGGGAAGTTTCACTATTCGGTCATGGACGTAGGAGGGGAAGTCCTGGTAGTATCTCAGTTCACCCTCTACGCTGACTGCTCGAGAGGCAGAAGACCTTCGTTCACCCAGGCAGCAGCGGCCGAGACTGCCACTTTGCTCTACGAGAATTTCATCAACGAGCTGAAGAAGATGGGGCTCAAGGTGGAATCTGGGATCTTCGGTAAGCATATGGATGTGAGCCTGGTGAACGATGGTCCGGTGACCATTTTCCTGGAATGTTGAGGTGATAGCCGGAGTTTCCTGGAGGAACTCCGGGGAGAAAGGAAATGAACGATTTCTCGGAAAGGGAGCAGGGCCAAATCCTCATAGACAAAGATGGTCAGTGGAGATATGAGGGGGCACCCATTGTCAGGCAGGACATAGTTGCCTTGCTCAGCGAACATCTAGTCCAAGGGGAGGATGGCTCATATTGGATTCTGTGGCGGGGGCAAGAGTGCAAAGTGGAGGTCGAGGATACCCCGTTTGTGGTATGGAGTGTGAGTCCTGTCCAGGAAAAGGGGGAAACCATGGCCATAGTTCTCCATTTGAACGATGGTAGCATGGAACTTTTCGACCCCGCGACTTTGACCATTGGATCCGAGAACGTTCCTTACTGTCGGGTGAAAAAGGGGAGGTTCAGGGCCAGATTCTCTCGTAAGGCTTACTACCAGCTGGCCAGGATGATAGAGGAGGAGGAAGGGGGCTTTTTCCTGAAACTGGGGCAGAGGAAATACCCCGTGCAACATGAGCCAATCTGATGGAAGGCCCATGGTCTGGCGGGCCAGACAGCCCGAGGGGAGTCCTTCGGGCTTCCTCGTGAAGGCTCGAAGAATGGAGCTAGAGGAGCTAGATTATCATTTACCCCAGGATCGAATAGCTCAGTTTCCATCGAGGAGGAGGGATCACGCTCGACTTCTTGTAATGGCCAAAGCCACGGGAGAAATATACCACTGCCGCATAAAGGATTTGGATAAGTGGATTCAGAGGGGCGATCTTTTGGTTTTCAACGACACGAAGGTGATCCCAGCTAGGCTTTACGGCACAAGAAAGGACACGGGTGGAAAAGTGGAGATATTGCTCTGCCAGCCCCTTTCGGAGGATGGAGAACCCCTGCCACCGATAGCCGAGGCCGGGGCCTTCACCAGGACGAGGTGGTATTGCCTGGTGAGGGCCAGGGGAAAGATTCAGGAAAAGGTGTGCGTGGACCTGGGTCATGGGGCCGAGGGGGTCGTGGAGAGGGAAGGGTGCCACTGGATCCTGGAATTGAAAGGAGTAAAGGATGTCCTCTCCTTTTTGAGACGCAAAGGCCTCGTTCCCCTTCCTCCCTATGTCGCGAGACCTCCCCACGACTGGGACAAAAGAAGATACCAGACAGTATTGGCCCAGAGGGATGGGTCCATAGCTGCCCCGACTGCTGGTCTACACTTCACCAAGGGCCTCCTCAAAAGGCTCCAGGATTCCGGTGTGAGAATCGCCAAGGTGACCCTGCAGGTTGGAGTGGGCACATTTCAGCCAGTTCGCACAGCCCGAGTGGAGGAACACAAAGTGGCACCTGAGTACGTGGAGGTGGGCGAGGAGTGCTGCAGGCTCTGGGCTGAGACCAGAAGACAAGGAAAAAGGGTTGTGGCAGTCGGGACCACTGTTGTTAGGGCCTTGGAGACAGCCGTGTCCACGAATGGGGAGTTGGCTCCGTATGCTGGCTTCACTTCCCTTTCCATATATCCAGGCCACACCTTCAAGGCCATAGATGGATTGCTCACCAACTTCCATCTCCCCAGAACTAGCCTCCTTGCACTGGTGATGGCGTTTGGGGGGAAAGAGAAGGTGAAAAGGGCTTACGCGGAGGCCGTGAGGTGCGGTTACAGGTTTTACAGCTATGGGGACGCCATGCTAATTTTCTGAGGAACTTAAGGGGGTGAGGGAGGGGAGCTTGTCATCGGGGTTCAAGATCTTGAGGAGGGACTTCACTTCCAGGGGCAGGCTGGGAGCGTTCCCTACCATCCACGGGACCTTCAAGACCCCGGTTTTCATGCCGGTTGGGACGCAAGCGACGGTGAAAGCCATGACCCCAGAGGAGCTCGAGGATTTGGGGGTGGAAATAATTCTGTGCAACGCTTACCATTTACATCTTCGGCCGGGTGCTCACGTGATAAAGGAACTGGGTGGCCTGCACGGATTCATGAATTGGAAGGGTCCCATCCTCACGGACAGTGGAGGATTCCAGGTCTTCAGCCTCACTCCCCTGAGGAGGATAACCGAGGAAGGTGTGACCTTCAGGTCCCATGTGGATGGAGAGCTCCTCTTCCTGGATCCAGAGGGTGCTGTGAGGCTTCAGTTCGATTTAGGGGCTGACATAGCCATGTGCCTGGACGAGTGTATCCCTTATGGTGCTCCTCCCCGCTATGTGGAGGAATCCACTATGAGGACCATAAGATGGGCTTCGAGATCCAAGGCTGCAGCCTCCTCCCTCCAGGGGATGGCCTTATTCGGCATAGTACAGGGAGGGACAGACTTGGATCTGAGGCGCAGGAGCGCACAAGCCCTCGTGGACATGGACTTCCACGGATACGCTATAGGAGGCCTGGCAGTGGGGGAGTCCTTGCAGGAGCGTCTCGATATGGTGGAAGCGGCAATGGAGGTCCTTCCCGAAGACAGGCCCAGATATCTGATGGGCATTGGCCTTCCAGAAGACCTCGTGACCTTTGTGGGAATGGGTGGAGACATGTTCGACTGTGTCGTGCCCACAAGGTGCGCGAGGACGGGGCTCCTTTTCACCCACGATGGGAGAGTGGATATAAGGCACTCGGAACATGCCAGATCCAACAAGCCCCTGGACGAGCTATGTGGATGCTATACTTGCAGAAATTACACACGGGCTTACCTGAGGCACCTCCACATGTGCAAGGAAATCCTGGGTGTGAGGCTCAATACCATTCACAACCTCCACTACTACATGGAGCTCATGGCTGAGCTCAGGAAGGCCATAGAGGATAACAGACTGGCCCAATACCAGAGGGACTTTTTCAACAACAGGGACACAGACGGTTGGGACAACACTCAATGGGACAGAAAGGAGGGACAGGATTGATAGATCTAGTTTATGCAATGGCACCAGGAGCAAACCAAGGAGGAGGGCAGCCCTCTCCCTGGTCGACCTTCATAATGCTTGGGGCGATATTCGCGATCTTCTACTTCCTGATGATCAGGCCCCAGCAAAAGAGGCAGAAGCAGCACAGGGAGATGCTGGCAAACCTCAAGAAGGGTGATACGGTGATAACAGGCGGAGGGCTGATTGGCAGGATAACGGCAATGACGGACAATATCCTCACTCTGGAGGTGGCAGACAGGGTGAGGGTGAAGGTGCTGCGTTCTGCTGTCTCCAGCGTATCTCCTCAGCCCCTTCTGGCCGAGACAGAGACCAAAAAGGCGAAAAGATCCAAAGAGGAAGAAGGAGAGAGTGACACCTGAGGATCCTTCCTCGGGCGAGGAGTTTCTCCCTTATTGGGCCTTCTTGCCGAAGGGGCATTTTCGGACCCATGGGGTAGAAGAGAGAAGGAGATGGGAGCTCCAAGAGGAGCTCGAGGAAATCTCATAGGGAGCTAGAAAAAGAGATGAAACTGGACCTCAAATGGAGGATGGCAGCGATTGTTTTGGTTCTGGTCCTTTGTATCTTCTTCGTGATGCCATCTTTGGTGGATGACCTTCCAACTTTTTGGAAGAAAAACGCGAGGAAGATATCCCTCGGGCTGGATCTCAGAGGTGGTGCCCACTTGCTCCTCCAAGTGAAGGCGGAGGAGGCTGTGAAGAATTCCGTCGTCCTCACAGCTGGGGATCTAAAGGACATACTCCTCAAGGAGAAGATCCGCTTTGCCCGAATTGAGCCCAAGGAGCGAACCTTGGAGGTAGTCCTCCTCAAGGCCGAACAAGAAGGGGACTTGCTCAACATAGTGTCTCGTCAATATCCGGGTTTCAGGAAGTTGTCTTCACTCCCGGAAGACGGAAGGCTGAAGATCACCTTCGAGCTTTCCGAGGAAGAGGCCAAGAGGATTCGAGAGAATGCGGTCAGACAGGCCGTGGAGACCATAAGAAACCGTCTAGACCCTGAGGGAGTGAAGGAACACGACATCGTGGCTCAGGGCGAGGAGAGGATCCTGGTACAGCTTCCAGGGGTCGAGGACGTGGAGCATGCGAAGGAGATGATAAAGAGGGTGGCCCTCCTCGAGTTCAAGATAGTGGATAGGGAGCATTCCCTGGAGGAGGCGCTGAGGGGAAATGTCCCTCCGGACTCGGAGATCCTCTACACCTCAAAGGTGGATCCCAGAACGGGCAGGAGAATGAGGGGCGATCCCATCCTGGTCAAGAAGCAAACCTTGCTCACAGGAGACATGCTGGATCAGGCGAGGGTGGAGTTCGAATACAACATGCCTCGTGTCGCCATAAGTTTCGATTCCAAGGGCTCCAAGATCTTCGACCAGATAGCCGAGGCCAATGTGGGGAAGGAGCTGGCCATCATCCTGGACAACACGGTTTATTCCCATCCGGTGATAAAGCAGAGGCATTACGGGGGTAGGGCAGTCATCGAGGGGAATTTCACCCCCGAGGAGGCCAGAGACCTGGTGGTCATCCTCAAGGCTGGTAGCCTTCCAGCCCCCGTGGAGGTGGAGGAGGAGAGGACGGTGGGGCCCTCCCTTGGCCGAGACAGCATCCAGGCAGGGATAGTGGCCGGGCTGGTGGGGTCGTTGGCGGTGGTGATATTCATGGTGATATATTATGGCACTGCCGGATTCATAGCTGATCTGGCCCTTGCCCTCAATGTCCTGATAATTATGGCTGCCATGGCCGCCCTGAGGGCAACCCTCACTTTGCCTGGCATCGCTGGGATAATCCTTGGGGTGGGCATGGCAGTGGATGCCAACGTTCTCATATTCGAGAGAATCAGGGAGGAGCTCAGAGCTGGCAAGCCCTTCAGACAGGCAGTGGATGCCGGATTCTCCAGGGCCTTTTCAGCGATCTTCGACTCCAATTTGACCACCCTGATTGCAGCCGCTTTGCTCTTCCAGTTCGGAACAGGCCCCCTGAGGGGTTTTGCGGTCACTCTGTGCATTGGCCTTGTGGCCAACCTCTTCACTGCAGTGTGGGTCACGAGGACGATCATGGATTACCTCATCTCCCAGAGAAGGGTCGTGGGGGTGGGAATATCCTTGGCGAGTGGATAGGAGTTGGACATGGAGCTCATAAGACAGGACCTCAACATAGATTTTCTCAAGAGAAGAAGGCTATTCATGGGCCTTTCGGCCCTGCTCATTGCCATAGGCATAGTGTCCCTGGTGATCAAGGGCGGACCCGACTTCGGAATAGATTTCGCAGGCGGCCTTCTCATAGAACTCAGGACCAAGGAGCCCGCCTCCACAGGGGAGGTACGGAGGATCCTCTCCGAGAAGGGATTCAAGGGTGCTATCGTCCAAAATGCTTGGGAACTTGGAAAGGCGAGCGGGCATGACTTCTTGGTGAGGATGGATCTGGGGGAGGGAAAGCCCGAGGATCTCTCCCAGGGAGCGAGAAGGGCCTTGGAGGATGGTTTTGGAAAGGACAAGATCGAGATAAGGAGAGTGGAGCTTGTGGGGCCCAAGGTGGGCAAGGAGCTCCAGAGAAAGGGGACTTGGGCAGTGGCCCTGGCCCTTGTAGCGATCCTCATCTACCTCGCTTGGAGATTCGAGTTCAAATATTCCCTTGGAGCTGTAGTCGCCCTGTTTCACGATGTGCTCATAACCTTAGGAGCGTTTTCCATAACGAATACGGAGATAGACCTGCCCGTAGTTGCGGCCTTTCTCACCATCGTCGGTTATTCTGTCAATGACACCATAGTCATATTCGACAGGGTAAGGGAGAACCTGAAAAAATACAGGAGGATGCCCCTTGCGGATCTCATGAACAAGAGCATAAACGAGACCCTGAGCAGGACGATTCTCACAGCAGGCACTGTGTTCGTGACGGACCTGGCTCTCTTTCTTTTCGGCGGTGGGGTGATACACAATTTTGCATTCGCCCTTCTTGTGGGAATAGTTGCTGGGACCTATTCCACGGTTTTCATAGCAAGCCCTGTTGCCCTCTTCTGGGAGGAGAAGTTTGGAAAAAAGAAGCTTGTGCCCGCAAGGCCTTGATCGGAAGATGAATGGTCAAGCTTTTGGGAAGAAAATGGATGGGGCAAAGGAGGAACCATAGCCCAGTCTCCGGCAAAAGGCCCCTCTAGAGGATCGTCCTTCCAGAGCCAAAAAACCCACGACTTTGGAGGCTGAATCCAAAGCCCCGGGGGCAATTGTCGACACATCCCTACTCAACTGGAGGCCCAATCTGAGACAAAGTATCGAAGTTTTCTCTCCCAAGGGTCATTATGTCCAAAAATCCCATGAGGGTGGCCCCAAGAGCGCATTCTTCAGTAAGAAGCATTCGCACCATTACGAGAGTTTGGGACATCTTTCTCTTGACACCTGGGGATGTGTGTGCTAATCGAATGGACATCGAAACGGAGGGAAATTTTTCTGGGGCGTGAATCTCTTGAGAGAGGGGATACGGTGAGAGGACGAGGGCGGATCCCCGAAGATCACCGGGCCGCCCAGAGAAGAAGGGGGTGTCATGGCTCGCAAAGTACTTCTGGCCGACGATAGCGTGGCCGTCCAGAGGGCCGTCGAAGCAACCCTCGAGCCCAAGGACTTCGAGGTCCTTTCGGTCTCAAGGGGATCTGATGTGATCCCAGAAGCCAAGAAGATCCACCCAGATGTGATCTTAGTGGACGGGGATCTCACGGATTTGGATGGTTACGAGGTATGCAAGAGGGTGAAGGAGGACCCAGAGCTCATGCACATCCCCGTAATTGTGATGGCCTCTCAGGAAGACCCGGAGAGAGCCAGGGCAGTGGGGGCGGAAGGGGAGATAGCGAAGCCCTTCAGGGGTGAAGATCTTCTGGAGCAGGTGATGGCCGTTGTGGACCTGACCCTCGAGCCAACGGTCAAGATAGACACCTCGGAGATAGAGGAATTCGATCTGGGGGAAGAGCCCGTTGAGGAGGAATTGGAATTGGGCGAGTTGGAGCTGGATGAGGGGGTGCTGGAGCTCACCGAGGAGATGGAGGGATTACAAGACACTGGAGAGGCTGTGCTAGAGGGGCTCGAGGAGTTCGAGCTTGAGAAGCCCGAAGAAGAGAAGCCTTCCAGAAGAAGCGTCAAGACAGAGGAGCTCGAGGAGATCTCCTTCGAGGAGGAGATAGACGAGTTGGATCTCGGGGAGCTCGAGCTCGAGGGGGCAGAAGGCGTGGGGGCCCTTGAGGAGGATCTAGAGGTAGAGGGTCCCAAGGAACTCATGGTCACTGACGAGGTGGAGCTGGGGGTCGATCTCGATGAGGAGCTCTCCTTGGAAGAGGGCCTGGAAGAGGAGCTTGCGGAAAGCGAGGCCGAAGGTGGCGAACCCCTCTTGGATACCAAAGACCTGGATATGGAGGCCTCATCGCCCTCCCTTCTCGACACGGATGAGCTCGAGACTCTGGGCTTGGAAGGAGAGGGGGAAGAGGAGGTCCTGCTGGAAGAGTTGGGCGAGACATCCATCGAGTTCGATGAGACTATGATTGCTGGGCCAGATGAGGTGGCGGAAGAGACCGTGCGTCTGGAGGGGGCATCGCCGTCCGAGGATGAGACAGCCTTGGAATGGGTGGAAGAAGAAGCGAAGGAGGAGGGGATAGAGGAAGAGGGGGGGCTTGGCGTGGAGGAGGAGCTCGTTTTCGAGGAGCCCCGAGAAGAAGAGGCAATTGCCCCGAGGCCTTCGCCGACTTTCGAGCAAGTCCAGGAAGTGGCCCAAGTCTCGCCACCTGCCATGGGTGTCATTGAAGAGGTTTCCTTGGAGGAAGAGCTCTTGGAGGAGGCCCCACTTGTGGGGATCTTGGAGCTCGAGGAAATACCCATCCAGGAGATCCCAAGTTTGGAGGAATTCGCTCCCATGGAGCTTTCCGAGGAGGACCTAGGTGTCGTTGATCCCTTCTCCGAAGAGGGGATAAGAAGGGAGCTTGCAAGGAGCTTGGAAGAGGTGGTGCAGAGGATCCTCTCGGATATGGCTCCACCAATAGTTGAGAAAGTGGCCAGGGACATTGCCCTGGAGCAGGCAGAGAGGATAATTCTCCAGGAGATAGAGCGAATAAAACGGGATACCGATTCACTCTGAGAAGAGCCCCAGGCTTCCGCCTGACCCTTCGAAGCCGAGAAAATAGCTGGCCAGGAAAAGTCAACCCTGATGGCCCGAGGGGCTGTGTCGAAAAATCGAGACGCAGACATTCATCTGGTGTGACTTCGTGGTCCGAGGATGGGGCACGGTAGTCCCTGTCTCCCTCGAGGAGAGGCGGCCCCATTCGGGCTTGAGGGGGATGGGCTCTCATGGAAGAAAACGAGGCTTGCAGGAAGGGAATCTGAGGTAGGAGAGATGAGGAAAGAGATACCGAAGAGATTTGATCCCACGCAAATCGAGACCAAATGGTACGAATACTGGGAGAGCCAGGGGCTCTTCCGCGCGGATCCTGACAAGGGAGGAATCCCTTACTGCATTGTGATCCCGCCACCCAATGTGACGGGATCCCTCCACATGGGCCATGCCCTCAACAACACCCTTCAGGACATATGCATCCGTTACAAGAGAATGGACGGGTACAACGTCCTGTGGATGCCAGGCACTGACCATGCCGGCATAGCCACCCAGAACGTGGTTGAGAGAGAGCTGGCCCAAGAGGGTCTGACTCGCCACGATCTGGGAAGGGAGAAATTCGTGGAAAGGGTCTGGAAGTGGAAGGAGGTTTACGGAAGGCAGATCATCCATCAGCTCAAGCGCTTGGGAGCTTCCTGCGACTGGAGCAGGGAGAGGTTCACCATGGATGAGGGCCTCTCGAGGGCTGTGAGAGAAGTCTTTGTGAGGCTTTACAAGGAGGGTCTGATATACAAGGGCGACTACATCATCAACTGGTGTCCGAGGTGCACCACTGCCCTCTCGGATCTGGAGGTGGAACACCAGGAGCATGACTCCTACCTCTATTACGTGCGCTATCCCCTCCTGGAAGACGGTGGATTCATAACCGTTGCCACGACGCGTCCCGAGACGATGCTCGGCGACACAGCTGTTGCCGTAAATCCCCAAGATCATCGCTACAGACACCTCGTGGGCAAGAACTGCAGGCTGCCCATCTTGGGAAGGGTGTTGCCCATAATAGCTGACCCTTATGTTGAGCCAGAGTTCGGCACAGGGGCACTGAAAATAACCCCAGCCCACGACCCTGCTGACTTCGAGATAGGCCTTCGACATAATTTGGAAAAGGTGAGGGTCATAGACGACAACGGTCGAATGAACGAGAATGCCGGTCCATTTTCTGGGCTTGACAGGTACGAGTGTAGGGAGAGGATACTCCGGGCCCTGGACACCGAAGGATTGCTCGAGCGTGTGGAGCGTTATGTCCATAAGGTGGGGCATTGTCAGAGGTGCAAGACCACCATAGAGCCCACACTCTCCGAGCAATGGTTTGTTCGGGTCAAACCTCTTGCCGAGGAAGCGATCAGGGCTGTGAGGGAGGGGAGGATAAGGATAATCCCCAGCAAGTGGGAAAACGACTACTTCGCCTGGATGGAGAACATAAGGGATTGGTGCATATCTAGACAGATATGGTGGGGCCACAGGATTCCAGCCTGGTATTGCGGAGAATGTGGCGGCATCACGGTGGAGGCTCACGACCCCAAGGCTTGCGCCCACTGCGGAGGCACCTCCATCCAGCAGGATACAGATGTCCTTGACACTTGGTTCAGCTCAGCCCTGTGGCCTTTTTCCACCTTGGGGTGGCCCGAGAAGACCAGGGAACTCGAGTTCTACTATCCCACATCCCTTCTGGTCACGGGCTTCGACATCCTCACCTTCTGGGTTGCCAGGATGATCATGATGGGGCTCAAGTTCATGGGTGATGTCCCCTTCAGAGACGTGTACATCCATGCCCTGGTGAGGGACATAGAGGGACGGAAGATGAGCAAATCCTTGGGGAATGTCATAGACCCCCTGGAGGTGATAGAGAAGTATGGGGCGGATGCCTTCAGGTTCGCGCTAGCAGCCTTCGCTGCCCAGGGAAGGGATATCAAGCTCTCCATGGAGAGGATAGAGGGATATCGCAACTTCATGAACAAGCTGTGGAATGCGGCTCGGTTCGTCCTCATGAACTTGGACACCGATGAGCTGCCCCAGGGGCTTCCGGAGCCTCAAGGCCTGCCAGTGGAGCACAGGTGGATCCTGAGCAGGCTCGCCAAAACGGTCAAGGAAGTGAGGGAGCACCTGGAAGGATACAGGTTCAACGATGCGGCAAGCAGCATTTACCAGTTTCTCTGGCACGAATACTGTGACTGGTATCTGGAATGGATAAAACCCTCCCTGTACAGGCCCAAGGATCCCGCTGAGAGGAGCAGGGCCCAGAGGGTCATGGTGGAGGTCCTCAAAGACATACTCAAGCTACTTCACCCCTTCGCGCCCTTCATAACCGAGGAGATATGGCAGTCCATTCCAGGGACTCAGGGCTCCATAATGGTCTCGGCCTTCCCGAAGCCAAGGGAAGAGTTCCTCGACCAGGAGGCGGAGGAGGAGGTGAGGCTCATTCAAGAGGTAATCGGGGGCATAAGGAATCTGAGGGCCGAGATGGGGGTTGCACCTGGGGTTCAAGTGAACGTGCTCCTCATCCCCCAGGTAAAGCTGACTCCCGTCCTGGAGGCCCACTCGGAGACCGTCAAGACCTTGGCCAAGGTGGCCGAGCTCTCCATAGACCCGAGTGCTTCGAGGCCCAAGATGGCTGTCTATTCGGTAGCGGGAGGGGTGGAGATACACCTTTTCCTGGAAGGGCTTCTCGACCTGGACAAGGAACAGAAGAGGCTTTTCAAGGAAAAGGACGAGGTGGAAAAGGAGCTCCACTCCATAAAAGAGAAGCTCGCCAATAGGGACTTCCTGGAGAGAGCTCCTGCTCAGGTGATAGAGAAGGCGAGGAGGAGGGCATCGGATCTCGAGGCAAAAGCCATGAAGATCTCTGAAGGCCTGAGGAGGCTCCAGGAGGTAGTGAGGGGCTGAACCGAAGAGGAGGGAGCCATGCTTCTTGTCATAGATGTGGGGAACACCAACACGGTCTTCGGAGTATACAGAGGGAAAGAGCTTCTCAGCAACTGGAGAATAAGGACGGTTCACGGCCAGACCGGGGACGAATTCGGAATGCTTGTCTGGAACCTCTTTCGGTGGGCTGATCTTCCCATGGGTGGGATAGAGGCTGTGGTGGTATCCTGCGTGGTCCCCCCTCTTCTTCGAGCGATCCATGAGCTCTGTGAGAGATATTTTGGGGTGAAGCCCCTACTTGTGGGGCCGGGAGTAGAGACCGGCATCAAGATCCTCTACGACAATCCAAGGGAGGTCGGTGCCGATAGGATAGTCAATGCAGTGGCCGCCTACGAGCGTTACAAGCAGGCTGTGATAGTGGTGGATTTCGGAACAGCTACGACCTTCGATCTCATCTCTTCCAATGGCGAGTATTTGGGAGGAGCCATAGCCCCAGGCGTTGGAGTTGCGAGCGAGGCCCTCTTCCAACGAACGGCCCAGCTTCCCAAGGTGGAGTTCGCAAAGCCACCTTCGGTCTTGGGCAAAAGCACGGTGACATCCATCCAATCAGGTCTTTTCTGGGGCTATGTGAGCCTTGTGGACGGAATAGTGGAGAGGCTCAAGGCCGAAGTCCCTGGACCCACCAAGGTCGTCGCGACAGGGGGGCTGGCCTCCCTCATTGCTTCGGAATCCAGGACCATAGAGGAAGTGGATGACTTTCTCCTTCTGGAGGGGATGAGGATCATATACGAGAGAAACAAGGAGGCGAAGAAGCCCTAAGCCCATATCCCGGGGATCATCTCCCCACAGAACGAACACCGCCCATCAGGGGAAAGACTCTTCTGGGTTATGGCAAATCCCATCCTCCCTATGACCGTCTTTCCGCATCTGGGGCACTGAGTGCTTTCGGCTTTGTGGCCCGGAACGTTTCCAATATAAACGTATCGAAGGCCTTCCTCCTTGGCAGCCTCGTAGCACCTCTCCAAAGTGGCAATGGGAGTGGGTGGAAGATCCTGCATCTTGTATGCAGGCCTGAAGCGGGTGAAGTGAACGGGAACATCCGGGGAGAGCTCTTCTTTTATCCACCTGGCCATTTGCCTGATCTCCTGCTCCCCATCGTTGTGGCCAGGAAGTATGAGCATCACGATCTCCGTCCAGACCGACCATTTTCCTAGACACTTCAATGTGTCCAGAACCGGCTTCAGTTCGCCCCTGCAAAGCTCTTTGTAAAACCTCTCGTTGAACGCCTTGAGGTCCACTTTGATGGCCGCTACATTTTCGCAAAGTTTCTTCAAGGGCTCCTCGTTTATGTAGCCATTTGTCACAACCAGGGAGCGGACCCCCCTTTTGTTCCCTTCCACCGCCGTATCGAGCATGTATTCGTAGAAGCTCACGGGCTCCGAATAGGTGTAGGAGATGGTGGGACAACCCGTCTCTTTCGCCCTCCTCACCACCTCCTCTGGAGGCATGAAAAGGGATCTCACCTGCTCTGGCCTCACCTGTGCTATCTGCCAATTCTGGCAGAACTGGCACTCAATATTGCAGCCCGCTGTGGCAATGGAAAAGGATTTGGTTCCAGGAAGCACATGGAAGAAAGGCTTCTTCTCTATGGGATCCACATTGACGGCACAAGGCCTCGAGTGTACAAGGGTGAAGTAGCGGCCACCTCTGTTCTCCTTGTTACCGCAAAAGCCCCTTTCCTGATCAGCTACGCGGCATTTCCTGGGGCAGACAAGACACTCCACCCTGGAATCATCCAGTCGCTTGTAGAACATGACCTCAGCGAGGCCTTCCTCTCCATTGGCCCTCGCATGGGAGGCCAAGGCCCCTACCTTGGCTACAAGCGAAGCACAAAGGCCAGCTTTAGCTAACTGACCCAATTGCCTTCTGGTGATCCGAGCCCCTGCAGGTTCCATCTCTGGGGTCCTTTCCCGTATCCATGGGCCCCTGGGCCTAGCTCCTAGGGACTTCCGGACCAGGGGGCCCATTTATGAGGCCGGTCTAGTCCTCCTTCTTCTCCTTGGAGGAGCTTGAGGAGGAGTCTTTGGAGCCTTCCGATTCAGAGGAGCTCTTGGATGGCGCTGAAGAGCCCTTTCTCGCATAATCTGTAGCATACCAGCCTGTTCCCTTGAGGATGAAGGAAGTGTTGGAGATGAGCCTCTGGAGGCTTCCTCCGCATCCAGGACAGACACTCAGGGGCTCGTCCGTTATCTTCTGCATGACTTCCATTTCTTTCCCGCATCCCTCGCACCTGTACTCGTATATGGGCATGGTTCCACCTCCAAATCCTTCTTTTCAGAGCCCCGGATCCGGGGATCCCCCTTTGTCTCCCGGGGCTTGAGCTTGCCGATCAATCCAAATATAACCCAAGTACCTGCCCGTGCAACCCCGGGTCATCTCGAGTGCTCCACCTCCACCGGTTCTTCCACCTTCTCGGCTGGAGGGCCCATGTCCCAGAAGGGGTTCTGAAAGAGCCTCTTGAAGATGCCAACGAAGGCGTTCCCCAAGGACTCTAGCGGCATCGCCGTGACCTGAGGAGAGGAAAGATCGCCCTTGACGGTGAAGTAAGTGGCGAACACTGTCCTCTCTCTACCCGCAAGGTAGTGTCTTATCACAGGAATCTTGGTCACGAACCTGTCAAATCCCACAAAAGGCCTGACTCCAACTTTCATGTCGCATTGTCTGCTACCCAGATCTATCTCCCCTTCCATGGTCACTACCATGGCCTCGCTCTGGACGGTGAAGTCGTTGGTGTGGAGCTTAGAGCCCTTGAGGTCGAAGGTCCCCACTATCTTCTCGAAGACCATACCTTGGTGTGAGAATTGGGGTACCTTTCCGGAAAGGAGCTGGCTCAGGTTCATCATCGAGAGGATGGATGCCAGTATGGGAAATTTCCTTATGAGGCCCTTTTGGATCTCGAGACTCAACTCGCCCCTTGTCTCGGCCGAACCTCCTTCACCGAGTTTCCTCTCCACCTTTCCCTGAATCCCCAACTCTCCCTCTATCAGGGTCTCCTGCATGCCGATTGCCGCCAGAAACTCAGAGGACCTAGCTCCCTGGAGCTTCCCTCTCATCTCCCATTGCTGAGCTGAGGCAATCTGGCCTTCTATATGCACCTCTCCGTGAGAGAGGTTGCCGATGAAATCCTTGAGCAGTAGCCCACCTTCTCTTTTCTCCAACGTAGCTTGCACGGCCTCGAAGGAGAATCCCATGAAGGTCAGTTTCCTGAATGCCAGAGAAAGCTGAGAATCCATGGTCTTATGGAGCAACCTCTGGAATCCCCCATCGCTCGAAGGCGGTTCATGGTCCTCAGGAGGCTTGAGGAGATTATCCAGATCCAGGTGTTCTCCCCTCAACCCTCCCTTTATCCTTATCCTCCCTCCCGGGGCTGACTCGACCTTGCCCGCAAAGCTCACCCTCGTGCCGCCTATCTCCATCTCCACTGTATCGGCTGTGAGCCCCTCTGGGGTCAGAACAAGGCTTCCCGAGCTCACAAGGAATTCCCTCTTGATGGGAGAAGGGGATATCTCAACTGCCTTTGGGTTCGCTACTAGTTCGAATTTGAGGGGCTCATGGGGACGAAACTGAGCCTTTATCCCCACTGTTCCCTTCTTGAGGGAGCCACCCAAGGCCTTGACCCTCTTGCCAAGAAGGGTTGCAGGAAACTCCTTGGCCTCCAAGAGCCATCTCTCCTCTTTTCTGGATACCAGGATCTCGTTTCCTTGATCCAATATCCTCGCAGCCTCCAAGGTCAACTGCTCACCAGGCAGCCCCATGAAAGAGGCATCCACCCTGAAATCCTCTCCCTGGCCCTTCTCCCAAACCTCGCCGAAGGAGACCCTCGCATTGGAGAGATCAGCGCCCAAGGTTCCCCTGAACTCTTTTCCTCTCCCTTCCAGGGACACCTCCAAGGGCACTGGAAGCTCCCCATCCAGCCTCAGATCCCCGAGGGCATCTTTCAGAAACTCTACCAGATCCTCAGTCGAGGCCGAAATGGAAAGGTGAACCATCGCAGAGATCGAGTCAGAGGACCAATTCTTCGCCTGTGCCCGAACTAGCCATTTGGAACCCCCTACAGTCCCTTCTATTTTTTCCACGGAGATTTCCCTGGGGTTGACTTTCACCGAGCCGGATTGAGCTCGCCACGGAAATTTTTCCATGAGAGGCCTTCCTTTTGCCTCTCTGACTTGGATCGCTCCATCGTAGTAAAGGGGTTCCTTCTTCAGGAAGGCCTTTTTCAGGGAGAGTTGGAGGGCACATGTTCCCTCGAGAGAGTCGAGGAATCCCCTTTTGGTGGATGGCCCTTGGACCGCTCTGAGAAGTTCCCCTATATCAGGCCAGCCGAGCTCAAGTGAAAAAAGGCCTTCCAGGGTGGAAGTCTTCCCCACGTCCGTGATCTTGGTCTCGACCCTCTCGAAGGGATGGCCCTTGTATTTTCCCAGGACATCCTTGAACCATACCTTGTCTCCCTGCCACACAAGGGTCCCCGAGAGTTCCTCCAAGGGGGGGAGATTGGGGTCGAACCTCAAAGAGGCCCCCTCGAATGGCATCTCCATAATGAGGAAGCTATGATCACCAGATGAGTCCACCTTTTTTCTCGAGAAGGTGAAGGTCACCCCTTTCGCCCTTCCCCCCAGAACGTCTTCCCTGAAAAATCCCTGGAGAGCCGGACCTATGAGATCCTTTCCAAGATAGGGTATGACATCGTGAAGTTGGAAAGGACCTCCTTCAACTCTTCCCTCGATCGCTCCCTGACCATCGAGGAGGAGCCTTCCCTTTATCTCGAACCTCTCGTCCTTCCAGTTCAAATCATCCACCCTGAAATCCTTAGGGCTCCAGCTTCCCCTCGCAAGGAGAGTGGCCAAAAGGGATCGAAAAGGCATCTCCAACATTCCAGGCCAGTCCACTTGGAACTCCCTTATTCGGGCAGTGGCCTCCCAGTCCAACTGGTTTTCCGGGATTCCGTTTACCCGCAAATGAATGTCCGCATTTCCCGAAACAAGAGGTGGAGGCACCTCTCGGTCCAATAGGGAAAGGACTCTCTCCAGAGAGACGGACTCAGCATCGAGAACAAGCCTTGCACGACCATCAGGATCAATGGAGCCCAGGGCTCCCAATGAGAACCCCTGCGACTCTCCCAGGAACAAAGCCCCTTTTACCTTGAAGGCAAGGGAGCCTGAGTTCAGAGATTCTGCATCTAGCTCCACTCTTCTCACAGAGACGTTCTCCTTTCCCAATTGGCCGAGCACGAAGGTGGCATCCTTCACTCTCAGGGAGGAGGCTCCCAAAAAAGGTGCCGAAGACCCAAGCTCCGAGTCCCCTCGGCCAAGAAGGCGGTCTCCTCGCACAACAAGACCCTCGAGTTCCAATGAGCTGATCCGAATCTCGCCCCTGAGGAGATGGAGTATTGAGATCGTGGCCCAAACCTGAGGAGCGAAGACGATTTCCCCTCTTTCTTCCCCCACGAGTCGCAATCCTCGCGCCCTGATTCTGAGGGGCGAGAAGTTCACGACCTCGAGATTCTCTATCTCTGCGTGAAAACCGCTTGAGGCCTCTATCTTGCTGGAGATTTGTCCCTTGAGGTCCTGACTATTTATCCAGCGAGGAAGAAAAAGCCACCCCACCAAGGCCAAGACAAAGAAGAAAAAAAAGAATCCCCCCAGGATCCAAACCCAGGTTCGACCTTTTTGGGCCACAAGGCTCCTTCCCGTTTCCTCTCCTCCCCGCGGATTCTCCCCTCGAACCTTCTTTCCAGGATAGCCCAAAGTTCTCCAAGAGACAAAGGAATCTCTCCTCTACTGGGGAGTTCGATCCCCTCCCCGATCTCACCCAGGAAAGCCACTCTGACCCATCGAAGGCTCACCCCCAGAGGGGAGTTTGGCAGTGGTTGGTCGTTTTGTGGGGGAGGAGGGATGAGGATCCCGAGGCGGGTTTTCTCTCAGGGGTCCCTCCAGAGGGCCCCTTTGCGAGACCGTGCATGTGCCAGGGCATTCGTTTGGCTGCCAAGGCCGGGCAATGGGCCGAAGGCCCAAGGGGAGATGTCGGTCCTAGCGCGAAGCCTCCTTTCGGCCATGGGGGAGCTCCCCCCTCAGGGAGGTGGGCAGGCCAAGGTAAATTAGCTCTTCCCGGGCAAGCCCGGTAATGAGGCGAGGGGTGCTTTCGGTGGAAAGAGGCCCTCTCCCCGTCGGCCTTGTGGGGAAATGCCTGGGTGAAGGATATAAGCTCCCCTCTGGCCTGCGGAGCCGGCCCTTCGACCAGGGGGCCGGACCTGGAAAGGAAGCCCTTGGGTTGGTAAGCCAATGGATGGCGCGGGGTGGTTCTCGGGGGGCAACAGGGCCGAGATTGTCAGGGCCATCTTGACCCCAAAAGGTTGACTGCCCGGGGATTTTCCTCTAAAAAGACCTTGGCCTCCCAGAGGCCCTCGGGGGCATCGAAGCCCATTTGCGGGAAAGGGCTGTTTCCAGCACAGAGCCATCTCCAGGAGAGGACCTTACTATGAAGAGATACTATGTTCTTTCAGCCATTGGCAAGGACAGGCCGGGGATAGTGGCGGATGCTCCCCGGAGGAGGTGAGGAGCAATCGTGAGGGGGCCCCAGGGCTTCGAGCCGTATCCGGGATTTGGTTTTCCAAAGGGAGAAGTGGGGACATGGATGATCGAGATCGGATCCAACTGATCGTCCGAGAATATCGAGATAGGCTGGCTGAGATCCTGGGTGAGGAATTGGAGTCTGTAGTCCTGTACGGATCTCACGCTCGAGAAGATGCGGAGGAAGCATCGGATATAGATGTGCTGTGCATCATGCGAAGCCCCTTCGATTACGGCGAGATGATCAGGAAGACTGCAGAGGCCGCCTCGAAAATCAGTTTGAAATACGAGGTTGTGATTTCCACCTCGTTCGTGGTTTCCGAGGACTACAGGAGCCGAAATACTCCTTTCCTGATGAATGTGCGTAAGGAGGGTGTGGCCATATGAGCGAAATAGAGGCCCTCCTCGAGAAGGCAAAAGAAAGTCTCGAAGCCGCACGAAGTCTACTGCGAGATGGCTACCCAGACTTTGCGGCCTCTCGCGCATACTATGCTATGTTCTATGTGACCGAGGCACTCTTGGCCTTTTTGGGCCATTCATATCGCAAGCATTCTGCAGTGATAGCGGCTTTTGGCCGGGAATATGCGAAATCCGGTCGACTCGATCCGAAGTTTCACCAATGGTTGTTGGCCGCCCAAAACTATCGGAACATAGGCGACTATGGGATCGAGGCGCACGTGTCGAGGGGCGATGCGGAATTGGTGTGCATCTGGGCTCAGGAATTTATAGAAGCGGCAAAAGCCTACCTGTCGAGAGAAGAAGCCCAATCCCCATGAGGGACCTAGAGCTATCCTCGCCCGAGAAGAACCGGTGAAGTACGAGCTCATGGAGTGCCAAACCAGTTGCTGGAACCACAGGCTTCCCCTCCAGGCGAGCCGGGAACGAGTGCGATCGTCTCGCGTTGGACCTCCCGGAAGGCCGAGGAAGCGAGGCTCAAGGTTACGAACCCTGCTCCCTCATGTATCAGTCTCGAGCAGCTAGGGCCTTCTTCAAAAGGAACCCTCCCCTTCCGTTGTTGCCCTTGGCACCTTGACCTGCGTGGGCCTAGAAGGACTTTTATCCCGTATCCCACTGGCGAGGCTGCCCAACGAGTGCCGTGTGTTGGGGGAAGAGGCTCACCCTCTCAAAGGGATGGAAGAGTTCCGGCCGGAATCTAGACTGTATGCTGAAGCTCAAGAGCCCCTAGCGAACCCTCGGGAATGCTTTAGCGGGGATCTTGCCTTGAGTCTCCTACGGGAGGTGTTCAGAAAATTGGGGTGCATCTAAAGTGGTGGAGAGGCCTTCTTTAGGAAGGACCCTTCGGGGAGATCGTGGAAGAGCTAACCCCTCAAGGTCCCCCTAATCCCAAGTTCTCGAGTGTCACTGTACCCGGATATCCAGCTTCAGCTCCCGACCCACATCCCTGGGAGTCTCGGGCGCATGGTCAGCCCCAAAAAAGTGTGGAACCCTCTTTTGCCCTCTGGACCTCTGTTTCGGGCCCTTGACACCAAAAGGTTGACTGCCCGGGGATTTTCCTCTAAAAAGACCTTGGCCTCCCAGAGGCCCTTGGGGGCATCGAAGCCCATTTGCGGGAAAGGGCTGTCTCCAGGACAGAGCCATCTCCAGGAGAGGACCTTACTATGAAGAGATACTATGTTCTTTCAGCCATTGGCAAGGACAGGCCGGGGATAGTGGCGGATGCTCTCCGGGGGAGGTGAGGAGCAATCGTGAGGGAGCCCCAGGGTTTCGAGCCGTATCCGGGATTTGGTTTTCCAAAGGGAGAAGTGGGGACATGGATGATCGAGATCGGATCCAACTGATCGTCCGAGAATATCGAGATAGGCTGGCTGAGATCCTGGGTGAGGAATTGGAGTCTGTAGTCCTGTACGGATCTCACGCTCGAGAAGATGCGGAGGAAGCATCGGATATAGATGTGCTGTGCATCATGCGAAGCCCCTTCGATTACGGCGAGATGATCAGGAAGACTGCAGAGGCCGCCTCGAAAATCAGTTTGAAATACGAGGTTGTGATTTCCACCTCGTTCGTGGTTTCCGAGGACTACAGGAGCCGAAATACTCCTTTCCTGATGAATGTGCGTAAGGAGGGTGTGGCCATATGAGCGAAATAGAGGCCCTCCTCGAGAAGGCAAAAGAAAGTCTCGAAGCCGCACGAAGTCTACTGCGAGATGGCTACCCAGACTTTGCGGCCTCTCGCGCATACTATGCTATGTTCTATGTGACCGAGGCACTCTTGGCCTTTTTGGGCCATTCATATCGCAAGCATTCTGCAGTGATAGCGGCTTTTGGCCGGGAATATGCGAAATCCGGTCGACTCGATCCGAAGTTTCACCAATGGTTGTTGGCCGCCCAAAACTATCGGAACATAGGCGACTATGGGATCGAGGCGCACGTGTCGAGGGGCGATGCGGAATTGGTGTGCATCTGGGCTCAGGAATTTATAGAAGCGGCAAAAGCCTACCTGTCGAGAGAAGAAGCCCAATCCCCATGAGGGACCTAGAGCTATCCTCGCCCGAGAAGAACCGGTGAAGTACGAGCTCATGGAGTGCCAAACCAGTTGCTGGAACCACAGGCTTCCCCTCCAGGCGAGCCGGGAACGAGTGCGATCGTCTCGCGTTGGACCTCCCGGAAGGCCGAGGAAGCGAGGCTCAAGGTTACGAACCCTGCTCCCTCATGTATCAGTCTCGAGCAGCTAGGGCCTTCTTCAAAAGGAACCCTCCCCTTCCGTTGTTGCCCTTGGCACCTTGACCTGCGTGGGCCTAGAAGGACTTTTATCCCGTATCCCACTGGCGAGGCTGCCCAACGAGTGCCGTGTGTTGGGGGAAGAGGCTCACCCTCTCAAAGGGATGGAAGAGTTCCGGCCGGAATCTAGACTGTATGCTGAAGCTCAAGAGCCCCTAGCGAACCCTCGGGAATGCTTTAGCGGGGATCTTGCCTTGAGTCTCCTACGGGAGGTGTTCAGAAAATTGGGGTGCATCTAAAGTGGTGGAGAGGCCTTCTTTAGGAAGGACCCTTCGGGGAGATCGTGGAAGAGCTAACCCCTCAAGGTCCCCCTAATCCCAAGTTCTCGAGTGTCACTGTACCCGGATATCCAGCTTCAGCTCCCGACCCACATCCCTGGGAGTCTCGGGCGCATGGTCAGCCCCAAAAAAGTGTGGAACCCTCTTTTGCCCTCTGGACCTCTGTTTCGGGCCCTTGACACCAAAAGGTTGACTGCCCGGGGATTTTCCTCTAAAAAGACCTTGGCCTCCCAGAGGCCCTTGGGGGCATCGAAGCCCATTTGCGGGAAAGGGCTGTCTCCAGGACAGAGCCATCTCCAGGAGAGGACCTTACCATGAAGAGATACTATGTTCTTTCAGCCATTGGCAAGGACAGGCCGGGGATAGTGGCGGATGTGAGTGAGCTGATCTTCGAGTGTGGGTGCAATCTTGAAGATTCGAGCATGACCCTTCTTGGAGATCATTTCGCTTTGCTCATCATGCTCTCGGGAGAAGGAGAGGAACTCACAGAAAGGCTCCAGAGGGGCTGCAAAAGGCTCGAGTGGGACAAAGGTCTCACTGTCTTCCTCTCTCCCTTGAGGGAGGGGGTAGCGCTTCCCCCGAGAAAACCGGAGGCCAACTACGAACTCAGGGTAGTGGGGCTCGACAGAGCTGGCATAGTGTACAAGACATCCAGGCTTCTTGCCTCGAAAGGCATCAACATAACAGATCTTCACACCCACGTTGAGCCAGCAGCGACAACGGGAAGTCCTGTTTTCACAATGGTTGTAGAGTTAACCGTTCCCCAGGAACTGGATAAGAAGACCCTCAGGGCCGAGCTTGAGGCCCTGGCCGAGGAGATGCATGTCGAGCTTTCCCTCACCAAGCTCCCAAGGCCATCCTGAAACTTCTCGCCTCAACGCCAAATGTCCCTCCCAGGGAACCTCGTGAGGAGGACCCCTTCCTCGTGAAGGTTTATTCTCTGGCCAGGGGATGGCTCTTTGTCCTCAACCTTGGGTGCCTTGCTCAAAAGGGCAATGGGCGTTCCTGCCTCCGCGAATCTGTCCTCCACGAGAGCGAGCCCCATCTGGATCCCCTCTCCATTGGGTGCTGCACTCGTCACCCATCCCATGAGCTGCTGGGTCCTCCTGTGGACAACCAGGTCCCCAGCTCTCACGAGACGGACTCCCTTTTGATTGAGGCGGAATCTAACGACTCTCCTGGCTATTGAGCGAGATCTCTCCATCATTGCTTTTCTTCCTGAGAAAAAGGGCTTGTGGAGCTTGACATAGTTGCCGAATCCTGCCTCCATGGGATCTATCCCCAAGGGTCCAGCTAACTCCGCTCCATAGAGGGGCAGACCTGCCTCTATCCTCAAGGAATCCCTTGCCCCTAGGCCTGCGGGTACACATCCCAAAGCCTCTCCTACAACCAGGATCTCTTCCCACAGTTTTTCCACCCTGTGAGGATGGACGAAGATCTCGAAACCAACTTGCTCTCCCGTATAGCCTGTCCTCGCCACCCAAGCATCCGAAGGGCCCAGTCGGACCTTCGCCAGATGACCCTTCCTGAGGGATCTCAGGGACCACCTATCCTTCAGATCCCGCGCCATCCGCTCCAAGATCTCCAAAGACCTTGGCCCTTGGAGTGCCACATCCACAAGGGCCCTCTCCCCAGCTTCAGGCCCTTTTAGATCCAATATCTCCACTTCTCCCCTGAACCTTACCCCTCTTCCCTCCACATCCAGAAAGACCTCTCCTTTCGCCACTGCTTGAAGCCAGGAGATCACTTTGAAGGCGTTGATAGCGTTCGCTACCATGAGAAAGTCCTTGGGGCCAATCCTGTAAAGGATGAGGTCGTCAATCACAGCTCCCCCAGGTTCCAGAAGAAAGCTGTAGTGGCTTTCCCCAACTTTCAGCCACCTCACGTAATTTGTGGTGAGGAGGTCCAGGAAATCCTCGGCATCCTCCCCCGAGACACCGATCGTGCCCATGTGGCTCACATCGAAGAGGCCTGCCTTCTGGCGAACTGCTCTATGTTCCTCCTGGATGGAAGTGTACCAAATGGGCATCTCCCACCCGGCAAAGGGAGCAACTTTCTTGGCATGCCTGGTATGGAAGGAGTGGAGGGGGGTTCTCTTGAGGTGCTTTGGCTCTTCCGGGGGAACCCAGCTCGCTTCCTGAGATCTCTTCTTCCCTTGGCTCGACAAGACATCGAGGCCCACGAAATAAGGCTTATCCAGATCAACAAGATGCGACAAGGAGGAGGGAAACTCGAGACAATCTCCTCTTGCGAGTGAAACTCCCACGGGAGATTGAAAGTCCACCCGCAGGGCTTCCGGGCACTCATCCACCCCTTCGATCCTGACGGGCCCTTGCACCTTTGCCAGGAGATCCTTCTCGTCGAAGACCACGTAGCCATCCGAGAGGTTTCGGAACCATCGCATGAGTTCCATTTCCTTGCCCCGGCTGCACGAAACCAGAAAGGACTCTGGCCCCTCTTTGAGGATCCGGATCCCATCTCTGACCTCACCTCTTTCATCCAGGACAAGACCCTCCCTGACCTCCCCACTCTTCATCTCCCTTAGATCTCTGGTGCATACCTCCTGGAGGAAGGCCATGGCCCTCTCCCCCCTCACGGAGATGGCCTTGGGCAAAACGCCCCTTTCCCTTTCGGGATTCGTCTCGTGGGGATAACCCCAGGAGGGAAGGTGGGGATCCACCCTTTGGAGGAGTTCCCTTGTCCTTTTTCTCGCATGTTCCAGGATCTCCTGAGGGATCTTTCCCCTGGGGAGGGGACCCGAAGAGCCCATGTACGTGAAGGGCCTAATCTCTTCGAGCACGAGACAGATTATCTCCGCCAGTTCCCTCATCTCCTCGGGCCCCATTCCCCTTTGGGTTACCCAAGGAGTTCCTAACCTTATTCCCGTAGCCTGGGCAAAGGACTGATCTCCGGGTATTGTGTTTCTGTTCACCACTATCCCGGCGAGGTCCAAGATCCGAGCGGCAATCTCCCCATAAAGGGGATACCCGGTGGGCTTCCCCAAGCCCCTGAGGCTCAGGACCAGAAGATGGGTGTTTGTCCCCCCATAAGCTATCTTGGCCCCCCTTTGGGAGAGGGCTTCGCAGAGAAGGCGGGCGTTTTCCACTATCATCCTCTGCAAATTCCTGAAGGACTCTTTCTCTGCCATGCCGAAGGCCACCGCCATTGCCGCGATCTTGTTCACATGAGGTCCCCCCTGCTCTCCAGGAAATACAGCTGAATCTATCTTTTGAGCTAGGCCCGGATCCGTGCACATTATCACCGCGCCCCTGGGGCCACAGAGGGTCTTGTGGGTGGTGAAGGTGACCACATGGGCCACCCCAACAGGATTGGGGTAGAGGCCAGCGACTATCAGGCCTGCAGGATGTGCCACATCCGCAAGGAGATAGGCACCCACTTCGTCAGCTATTCTCCTGAGCTCCTTCCAATCTGGAGCCCAAGGGTACGATGTGAAACCAGCGACTATGACCCTCGGCTTGCTCTCCAAGGCCAACCTCAATATGGCATCGTAGTCGAGAAGGCCTGTCTCCTCCGAAACCCAATAGGACACACTCCTGTAAAGTTGGCCGGATCGGTTGAGATCGCTCCCATGGGTGAGGTGGCCACCGTGGGCCAGGCCCATACCCATGAGAGTGTCGCCGGGCTTCATGAGGGCGTGATACACAGCGTTATTGGCAGCTGCCCCAGAAAGGGGCTGCACATTCACGAAGATGGCCTCAGGGGGACACTCGGGGCTCGAGAAAAGACGCCTCGCCCTGGCCTTGGCCAGTTCCTCCACCAGATGAACGTATTCCGTCCCCTTGTAAAAGCGCCTGTCGCCGTAGCGCCTGTAACGGGTCAGCTGAAGCTCGATGTCCTCGAGTTCCTCTTCCTTAGCACCCTCCATCAATTGGGGTGGGTAGCCCTCGGCGTATACACTCGTGAAGGGAGAAGCGAGAGCCTGCCTCACAGCTCTGGGGCATATGGTCTCGGACGGAATGAGAATTATCTTCCGCTTCTGTCTCTTTTCCTCGAATTCCAGGAGCTGGGTCATGAATGGATCGGCATCCTCCAGACCCATCTCCAGCATCTCGAGAAACTCACTTCTCTCTGGGCTCATTTCATCGTCTCCGAGCCTCGCCCCTTCATTTCCAAGGGAGCTGAGAGGATTGGGTTTCTAGCGGCCCTAGCCTCATCGAGTCTTCTCAGGCTTGTGAGGTGAGGTGCAGTGCGCACCACTTCAGGGGTCTCCTTGGCTTCCCTGGCTATCTCCTTCATGGCCTCTATGAATCTTTCCAGGGTCTCTGGGGTTTCGGTCTCTGTGGGCTCTATCATCAATGCGCCCTTCACGATGAGGGGAAAGTAAATGGTCGGCGGGTGAAAACCGAAATCCATGAGCCTTTTCGCTATGTCCAGAGCTTGAACCCCATATTGGGCCTGATATTTGTCAGAAAACACGCATTCATGCTTGCAAATCCTGTCGTAGGGGAGATGGTAGTGATCCTTGAGTTTCACCCTTAGGTAATTGGCATTGAGTACGGCCCTCTCGGTGTTCTTCCTCAGGCCTTCGGGCCCTACGGACAAAAGATAGGCATAGGCCCTCACCATTACCGAGAAATGTCCCCAAAAGGCCTTCATCCTCCCTACGGTCTTGGGGAAATCTTCCTTCAAGACAAGGATGCCTCCATCCTCCACTATTCTGGGGATAGGCAGGAATGGCTCCAGGTGAGCCTTCACTGCCAGGGGACCAGCCCCTGGACCTCCGCCCCCGTGCGGGGTGGAGAAGGTCTTGTGGAGGTTGAGGTGAACAAGATCTATGCCCATGTCTCCGACCCTGGCCACCCCGCACAGGGCATTGAGATTGGCTCCGTCGCAGTAGACGAGTCCTCCTGCTTCGTGAACCAGGTGGCATACCTCTAGGATGTCCTCCTCGAAAAGACCCAATGTGTTGGGATTGGTCAACATGATGGCAGCCACATCTTCGTCGAGCATGGAAGCCAGGGTCTTGGGATCCAAAAGGCCCCTCTTGTCCGAAGGGACCTGGACTACCTGAAATCCGCACAGGGCGCTCGAAGCTGGATTCGTGCCGTGGGCTGAATCGGGAATGAGGACCTTGTGTCTCTCTCTCCCCTTTTCTTTGTGGTAGGCCCTCACTATCAGCATCCCTGTCAACTCCCCGTGAGCACCGGCAGCAGGTTGCAGACAGACGAAGTCCATTCCCGTTATCTCAGCCAACATCCTCTCTAGGCGGTGCATCAGGGTCAGGGCCCCCTGGACTGCCTCCTCTGGGGCAAGGGGGTGTATGGACTCGAATCCAGCCAAGGCCGCCGCATCCTCACTCACCCTCGGGTTGTACTTCATCGTGCAAGATCCCAGGGGATAGAACCCTGTATCCACACAGAAGTTCCACTGGGAAAGTCTCGTGTAATGGCGAACGACCTCGGGTTCTGTAAGCTGGGGGAGGGGAAGATGGTCCCTCAAAAATTCTCGGGGGATGCCAGAAACTTCCTCCTCTCCGGAGGTCTGGGGAAGGGCTATCCCGACCTTTCCCTCGCCTCCCATCTCGAAGATAATGGGCTCCCAAAAATGAAGCCCTCTCTGAGCCTCTGAGAAATCTATGGGCCCATCACCTTTCATGCCAAAGACTCCCTCAGGATGTGCGAAAGCTCGAGTATCTGCTCCTCTGTATTCTTTTCGGTGAAGGCGAGGAGCCAATTTCCCTTCCAAGCAGGATCGAGCCTTCCGAGATTGAAACCTCCTACCATATTCCTCCTGAGGAGAGCTCTGTTTATCTCCTCCAGGTCTCCAGGGACCCTGACCACGAATTCGTTGTACACTCTCCTCTGGGGGATCTCCACACCCGGTATTTCCCTCAAGGCCTCCAATGCCTTCTGGGCCATGCGAGCGCTCCTCGAGGCTATTTCTCTCAGTCCCGTGGGGCCTAGAAGAGCCAGATGAATTGTCACTGCGAGGGCGCAGAGGGCCTGGTTGGTGCAAATATTGGAGGTAGCCCTCTCCCTTCTTATGTGCTGTTCCCTAGTGGCGAGGGTCAGGACGAACCCCCTCTTCCCCTCTTGGTCCACTGTCTGGCCGATGAGCCTCCCGGGCATCTGTCTCAGATACTTTTCCCTCGTGGCAAAAAGCCCGAGATGGGGCCCTCCGAAGCTCATGGGGAGCCCGAGAGGCTGCCCCTCCGCAACCACTATGTCAGCCCCCAGTTGGCCAGGGGGCTTGAGAAGTCCCAGAGAGGTGCTCTCCACAATGGCCCAGACAAAAAGGGCGCCAGCGCCGTGGACTTGGCTTTCCAGCCTCTGAATCTCGCGAAGGTCTTCGATTGTCCCGAAAAAATTGGGATTCTGGAGCACCACACAGATGGTATCCTCGTCCACGCAGGATCCCATCGCTTCCCAATCTGTCTCCAGACTCTCTGTGGTCTCCACCTCCACCAAGGAGAGCTCAAGAGGAGCTACTATGGTCCTCACAACCTGGAGCCAGTGGAAATGAACCCCCTTGGAAAGGATCACCTTTCTCCTCTCGGGTCTAAGCCTCTGGGCCATGAGCACGGCTTCCGCTAGAGCTGTTGCGCCGTCGTACATGGAGGCATTGGCCACCTCCATCTCTGTGAGCCGCACAACGAAGGTCTGGAATTCGAACATAGCCTGGAGAGTTCCCTGACTGAGTTCGGGCTGATAGGGGGTGTATGCGGTGAAGAATTCTCCTCTCTTCAAAAGCGACTTGACGGCCGCAAATACGTGGTGGTCATAACATCCAGCTCCTATGAAGTGGGGGGCATCCAGGCTGGAGATGTTCTTTTGGGATAGCTCCCTGAGGTGAGCCATGAGCTCCCATTCAGCCATGGGGCCAGGAAAATCCAGCTTCCTTCGGAGCCTGACCTCCTGGGGGATGTCCTCGAAGAGATCCTCCACGGAGTTGACCCCTATCTCCCTCAGCATACCCCTCAAGGCCTTCTCGTCGTCGGAGTAGAACTGCCCCATTTTCACCTCTATTTACCCTCTTCCGAGAGAAGAGATTCGTAAGCCCTGGCATCCAGTAGCTGCTCCCACTGGGAGGGGTTATCTGGCAGAATGAGTATCATCCAGCCCTTCCCGTACGGATCCTGGTTGACCCATTCTGGATGTTGCAAGAGATCTGTATTCACCTCGTCCACAACTCCGGTGACTGGGGATATGAGATCCGATACTGCCTTGACAGACTCTATTACACCGAAAGGCTTGCCACCTTCGACTCTGTCGCCCTTGGACGGGAGTTCAATATACACCACATCCCCTAGCTGCTGCTGGGCGAAGTCAGTTATTCCGACCATCACCTTTCCTCCTTGCAGCCTAGCCCACTCGTGATCCTTCGTATACTTGCAATCTTCCGGTATGAGCATGACAGGTCTCCTCTTTTTTGTTTCATTGGCCCAAGTGGCCGACTGCTATTGTAATCCCTCGCCCGGACATTGCAATGTCACCGAGTCCAAGGGCTTATTTGCCGAAATGGAAGATGGATCCGCCCAATCGAGTGTTCCTCGAGAGGGTGCGAGCTCCAGGGAGACGGCCCTGTGGGAAGCGACGGGAAGCATGGCCTGATTCGGTTGGACGCACCCTGTGCGTCCATCTGGCGAGGCCGTATTCATGCGGAGCCATTTTCATCATCAGGGATGGCTGGGCGGGCTGCCGGTTGCGCAACCATGGAACGTCTTGGTGAAGCCAATGGTGTCATTGCGGGCGTGCGGAGCCCGCCCCTCCGCGAGATGGCCAAGCGATGGGGAGAAGGCGTTGCGGGGGCAAAGCGGGGGACGGCGCGAAGGCCGCTTTTCTCGGAGGGACGCACTCTGTGCGTCCGCGTTGCAAGGCCTTGCTCGTGCCACGGCATTTCATCGCGCCACATGGGTGGCCGGGTGGCCGTGGCCTAATGGAGACATGCCTCGGTCAAACCGGTGCCTTCCTCCGGGCGTGGGGAGCCCGCCCCTCCCGGGGATTCGTGATCCGAGCTGGGATGACCTAGCGGGGAAAGGCCCGAGATCCTGGGGAGAGTGGTTTTCCCGAAGGGATGCACCCTGTGCGTCCATCTGGCGAGGTCTCGAGCATGCCAAGGGTTCTTTTGGGGTTTAAGGACGGGCCCATAGCGGGGAAAGGCCCGAGATCCTGGGGAGAGTGGTTTTCCCGAAGGGATGCACCCTGTGCGTCCATCTGGCGAGGTCTCGAGCATGCCAAGGGTTCTTTTGGGGTTTAAGGACGGGCCCAGAGGCATGGAATTGGAGAAGATAAAATGGGTGAACGGGAAGATTCCTTCTTTCGAGGGCAATGGGCCATGAGATCCTCCCGAGGGGGCCTTTGGCGAGAGAGGTGGATTCGGGTAAGATAGCCTTTCGGGTTTTTTGCACTCCAAATTGGGAGGGATTGGGGGATTTTTTCAGGGTGAAGGGATATATTTTCGTTGCTTGGGCAGCCATTTTCTGGGCCTCCTCTGGTGTTGCGGGAAAGTGGATGATGCGAGAGGGTTTGGGGCTCATGGAGCTCGTTCAGTTCAGGGCCTCTTTCGCTACTTTGCTTTTGGGGATATGGCTTTTGGCCAAAAGGAGGGATCTTCTCAGGTTGCAGCTCCGAGATCTTCCCGTTTTAGCAATTTTGGGTTTTCTCATGGCTCTTAACAATGCGACCTATTTTTACGCCATAGGCAAGATTCAGGTAGGTGCCGCTATCTTGCTCCAGTACATGGCCCCTGTGTTTGTAGCCGTCTATGCCATGGCGTTTTGGTCCGAGAGGATCACCGTGCCCAAATCCCTCGCCCTTGTTTCGGCCTTGGCCGGGTGTTACCTCGTGGTTGGTGGCTACAATCTCGAGCTCTTGAAGCTGAACAAAGAGGGACTCGTAGGGGGAGTTGCAGCTGCCCTGTGTTTTTCAGCTTACACCCTTCTGTCCGAAAGGGGCATGCACAGGCACGATCCATGGACCGTCTTGTTTTACGCCATGTTCACTTCCGCCATATTCTGGCACGTGGTTGTCCCTCCCGGAGGATACGCCAAAATCTTCGTGGACCTCACCCGGCTTCTCGGAATCCTCTGGGTAGCAGTGATGGGCACTGTGCTCCCCTTCGCTCTCTACCTTCTAGGTATCAACTATCTCAGATCCACGAGGGCCATTGTGACTGCCACCCTAGAGCCCATATCAGCAGGGCTAATCTCGTTTTTGGTCCTGGGAGAGGTCATGGAGGGGCTTCAGGTGATAGGGGGACTTCTCGTCATCGCGGCCATAGTGATACTCCAGGTGGACAGAGAACAACAGGTCCTGGCACCTGAAGTGCTGAGAAGAAAAGGAAAGAGCCCTCCGAGTTCCCATGGGTGGGTTTTATAGGGAGGTGATCTCATGGCAAAGGTGAAGCTCCTTTCATCGGATTTGAACGGCACGCTTGTCCACTCCCACACCATGCAGGAGATGATCCAGTGGGCCTTTCCCAACGAGAGAGGTCGGCTGGATGAGGCAGCTAGGGCTTTCGGCCTTCAGACAAGGGGCCTCATGTCTATGGAGGAGACCTTCAGAATAGCTGGCAGGATGAGCGAGGGGATGCCCCTTGCCTCCGCAATACAGTACACCATGGATGGAATGAGGTTCGTGGACGGATTCGGCCCATTCATGAATCATCTGAAAAGGAGCTCCATCCATATCGCCATAGTCTCCACGGGTTACACTGTGACCCTCTACGCTATGCGCTATCTCCTTTCCATGAAGGACCTCATGTTCCGCTGCAACAGGCTCGTGTTCGCCGATTGGACAACCGGGGAGGAAATCCATGAGGAGGAGCTTGAGGACCTCGTGAGGAGTTACGTTGAAAGACCCCATGTGAGGCGAGACCCCCTTTACACGGAAATAAGGGCTACCGGTACCATTGAACTGGGACTCAAGGATGAAAGCGCCAAGGCCTCTATAGCCATGGACTTTGCCGCTGAGTTGGGTGTGGAAATAGAAGCCTTGGCCCATATGGGAGATACAATGGGTGACAGCATGGGCATCCTCGAGATAGCTAGGAGGGGTGGCATGGGGATCGCTTTCAACTACAATGAGGCGCTAGAGGAGTTCCTGAGAAAATTCGGGGAAAAGGAGATGAGAGAGGGGAGGATTCTCTTGGTGTGTCCGAAGAGTGAAAAATCGGACTTGCGGGAAGTGATCCCCCACTTGGGCTGAAGGCATATCGAAGGATAATTCGGGCTTAAGGGGAATAGAGAGGATTCCCCATGGATGCATCGGCATTGGAACAGTTAGTCGCACTATTCGGCATCTTGATAGGGACCTTGGCCCTCTGCAAGGTCTTTAGGCTCCCTTCCCTCCTCGGTTTTTTCGTCGGGGGGATGATCGCTGGACCCAACGGGCTTGGATTGGTGGGGGAGAGTCTCAAGGTGGCGAGCCTAGCGGAAATAGGGGTTGCCCTCCTCCTTTTCACCATCGGGATGGAGTTTTCTCAGGAGACAATTTCTCGACTTCAAAGGGCCATGTTGCTCGGAGGCTCCATCCAGATAGCAGGCACGACTGGGGTTGTGGTGGCATTGGGTCACATGGCCGGTCTTGCCATGGAGAAGGCGATCTTCGCTGGGATGCTTGTCTCCCTGAGCAGCACGGCTATAGTTGTGCGCTCATTGGAAGAGAGCGCCAAGCTTCAATCTCCTCAAGGGCAATCGGCCTTGGGGATTCTCATCTTCCAGGACTTGATGATCGTGCCCATGATGTTGGCAATCCCAGTTCTAGGGGCTTCGGGAGGGAGCAGCTGGGATACCGGGGCTGCCATGAGGGCTCTCATGGGGCTTGTCATCATGTCTGCCGCAGCTGGCCTCGGCTGGAAGCTCATTCCCGGGGCCTTCTTCTTGATTGCCAGAGCAAGGAGTCGGGAGATGTTCCTCCTTGCCCTTCTGGCTCTCTGTTTTTTCATGACTTGGCTTGCCCACTCTCAAGGCCTGTCCCCTGCCATAGGAGCCCTTCTTGCGGGGATTCTCATTTCCCGGTCCGACTTCGCTCACGAGGCCCTCGGCAACGTGCTCCCCTTCAGGGACGTGTTCATGAGTTTCTTCTTCGCATCAATAGGAATGATGCTGGATATGAGATTCTTTCTGGCCAATCCAGTGTGGATAGGGATAGGGGCTTTGGGCTTGATCCTCATCAAGGCAGTGGTTGCCACAGTCGCGGGAATGGTCCTGAGACTTCCCATCAGGGTGGCAGTGGGTATGGGTTTTGGGTTGAGCCAAATAGGGGAGCTCTCCTTCATCCTCGCTCAATCTGGGCTCGTCGAAGATCTCATCTCCCAGAGCGCCTACCAGGTGTTCTTGGCCATTTCGGTTCTAACAATGGCAGCGACCCCTATGCTCCTGGCATCTGGAGAGCGGCTCGGAAAGGTCATGGCATCTTGGCCTTGGCTACCCAGCTGGGCAGTGGAAAGGGCTGGATCCAGGATTGGTGAAAGGGAAAGCCTCCACGGCCACCTCGTAATAGTTGGATTTGGATTGAATGGGAGGAATCTCGCCAAAGCAGCCAAGGCCGTGGGAATCCCATACGTTATAGTGGAGATGAATCCCAAAACGGTCAAAGAAGAGAAGAGAAAGGGTGAGCCAATAATCTTCGGGGATGCGAGCCATGAGGCAGTTCTGAAGGAGGCGGGAATCCACAATGCCAGAACCATTGTCATCGCTATAAACGACCCGGGCGCCCTTCGTTCCACGGTTCTCCTGGCTCGGAAACTCAACCCCGGTGTCCATATAATAGCGCGCACCAGATACATTCAGGAAATGGACCCCCTTTACGCCCTGGGGGCAGACCATGTGATCCCGGAGGAATTTGAAACTTCCATAGAGATCTTCACTCGCGTTCTGAGAAATTACCTGGTTCCGGAGCAGGAGGTGGAGAAGCTCATAGGCGAGATTCGTTCCGAAGGCTATGAGATGCTGAGGAGGCCTTTTGCCGGGGACTCGACTCTTTGCCAACTAGGTGATATGTTGGGGGATGTCGAGGTGAGAGCGTTGAGGGTCCAAGATGGCTCGGAGGTGGTGGAAAAGACCCTTTCCGAGCTTGCCCTCCGAAGAGATTACGGGGTTACAGTTGTGGCCCTGAAAAGGGGTTCTGAGTGGAAGGTGCCACCAGATGCCCAGGAGCCCATCCGGGCGGGGGACGTTCTCCTTGTCCTCGCTCGGGCAGAGGGAGTGGCGAAGATCCGCAGGCTTCTGTGTCACAAGGAAGAATCGTGCTGGGACACCGGGGCATGATGGATGATGGAGGTTCTGGATGTAGGGGGATCTGGAATACCGAGTTCCAAAGAGGGGATCTCCGGGAGCGATGATACACGTGTTTGCAGCCATAGTGGGCACATTCAGGGCCCTTGCGAGAAAGTGCCCTGTTTGCAAGAGAACCCAGCTTGTGCCAGTGTCTTCCAAGGGAAAGACAGTTTCGTGCAAGTTCTGTGGGAGCGACGTGCCTCCTCCTTGCAAAGAGAAGTGAGAGGGCTTGAAAGGACCTCGATAGTAGAAGTGTGGTCAAGACCGCATCATCCACGGTCCACAGGGAATGCGGTCTATCTAAATGATATCTCTGGACAAAGGGGTCCATGAGAGGCTCGCATTTTAAGTGCCAGATCCGGTCCATGGGTCATTGGAAAAATGGGGCTAGAATTTCGAGGGGCCAAAGATGAGTCCAAAGATAGTTGTTTTGGATGGTTATACCCTCAATCCTGGGGACAATCCCTGGACAGAACTTTCAGAGCTTGGAGAGTTAGTGGTCTACGATCGAACGAGCCCCCAGGAGATCCTCCAAAGGGTAAAGGATGCTGAGATCATCCTCACCAACAAGACTCGCCTGGACAAAAGGGCCATAGAAGAGGCCGGGAATCTCAAGTTCATAGCTGTCTTGGCAACAGGTTACGATGTCGTGGACATTCAAGCTGCTGGGCGCAGGGGAATTCCAGTCTCCAATGTCCCGGAATACGGGACGAATACCGTGGCTGAGCACACCTTTGCCCTAGTGCTGGAGTTGGCCAGGAGGCCAGCTCTTCACGACTCTGCCATAAGGGCAGGGGAGTGGAAGGAAGACTGGTGCTTCTGGAAGGTACCTCTGGTGGAGCTCGCTGGAAAGACGATGGGTATCGTGGGATTCGGAAGGATAGGGAGAAGGGTGGGGCAAATCGCCAACGCGTTCGGGATGGAGGTCATAGCGTACGATGTCCAAAGGTCAAATGAGCCCTACTACAGGCCCTTCAGGTGGGTGAGTCTTGAAGAGCTTTTCTCCATTTCCGATTTCGTGAGCCTCCACTGCAACCAGACAGAGGAGAACAAAGGCTTTGTGAACATGGAGCTCCTCAAGAGGATGAAGCCCACGGCTTTTCTCATAAACACATCCAGAGGAGGCCTCGTGAAAGAGGAAGACCTCGCCAGGGCCCTCGAGGAGGGGATCATAGCTGGAGCAGCTCTGGATGTCTTTCCCAAGGAGCCCCTAGATAGAGAGAGTCCCCTCTTCGGGGCCCCAAACCTCGTAATGACTCCTCATTTGGCCTGGGCCACCCTGGAGGCTAGAAAGAGGTTGATGAGGACCACGGTGGAGAATGTCAAGGCCTTCCTCCGCGGCAATCCAAGAAATGTGGTCAACGCACCCTGGCTCGAGGCCGAGAAAGCCCCTTGATTCTTTTTTATACTTGGAAGGGAAAGGAGAGTTGCTCCCGGCTATGAAGATACTTCTCACGGGGCCTCCTGGCTGTGGAAAATCCACCTTAGTGGAGAAGGTGATCCAGAGGCTCAGGAGACCGGCTTCGGGGTTCATCACTCGAGAGATGAGGGAGGGGAAAAGGAGGGTCGGGTTCTCCATAAAGACATTGGACGGGAAAGAGGGAATTCTCGCGCACAGAGACAGGAAGAGCCCCCTGAGGGTGGGGCCGTACGGTGTTTGCCTGGAGGAATTCGAGGAGCTTGCCTTGCCCTCGATAAAGGCCGCTCGGGAGGGACAGGTTGTGGTAATGGACGAGATAGGCAAGATGGAAATACTCTCCGCCAAGTTCCGAAAAGCCGTCGAGGAAGTCCTGGAAGCTCCCTGGGATCTGCTCGCAACCGTGGGAAAGGGAAAGGATCCATTTCTGCTTTGGGTGAGGTCCCACCCCTCAGTGAGGCTCATCAATGTGACCCTTGAGAACAGAGAGGGTCTCGTGGAGGAGATTCTGGAGGCATTGGACCCAGCGAGTTAGCCCGAGGGGTAAGGTCAAAACCCATGGCTCGCTGCAATCTCTGCGGAAAGAAGGGGAGAGACGTATCGGGGATTCTGGGGTTCTGTGTCTCGTGTGTGAGGACCCGCTTCGAGGAGATATGGCCAGAGATAGAGAAGGTCCACCATGAATCCAGGAGGAGGTTCTCTCTCCCTCTCTATCCTCCCAAGGATCCCAGTGGCTCGAGTTGCAACATATGCATGCACCAGTGTTCCATACCGGAGGGCCAAAAGGGATATTGCGGCTTGAGGCAGAGGGTATCGGGAGTGATCAGAGGAGGCAGACCCCATGAGGGGAGCGTCTCGTGGTATCACGACCCCCTCCCCACCAATTGCGTGGCCGACTGGGTCTGCCCGGGAGGAACAGGCTGCGGATATCCCAAGTATTCCAAGAGAGATGGGCCTGAGGTGGGTTATCTCAATCTGGCTGTTTTTTACCATGCCTGCTCTTTCAACTGTCTTTATTGCCAGAATCATCACTTCAAGGAGCTCACGGGAAAAGGGAGGCTCCACTCCTCAAGGGAACTGGCCCAGGCCGTCACTGAGAAGACGACTTGCATCTGCTTTTTCGGAGGGGATCCAACGCCCCAGATTCTCCATGCCATCAAGGCCTCAAAACTGGCGCTCAAAAGGAAAGAGAGAGACATTCTGAGAATATGTTGGGAGACCAATGGGGCTGTGAGGGAACCCTTCCTAGGGCATATGGCCGAGCTCTCCATGGCTTCAGGTGGGTGCATCAAGGTTGATCTCAAGGCCTGGGATCAGAGGGTGCACATGGCCCTTTGCGGAGTCTCCAACCTCCAGACAATCGAGACCATAAAGAGCCTGGCAAAGCTCTTCCCCAAGAGACCTGACCCCCCTTTCCTCATCGTCAGCACCCTTCTTGTGCCCGGGTACGTCGACGAGAAAGAGGTTGCGGGGATAGCAGCATTTCTCAGGGATCTCCACCCCGCAATCCCCTACACCCTTTTGGCCTTTTATCCTTGTTTTTGGCTCCACGATCTTCCCACAACTTCGAGGGAACACGCCCAGAGGTGTGTCGAGGTGGCTAGAGGTTTGGGCCTCCAGAGGGTGAGGCTTGGAAATGTCCATCTTCTGGGGCCTCCCTACTGAGGGGTTGACATGAAATGAGAGTTTACCTAGGGTAAAGCCTGTCCCGGATGAGCAATTCCCCGAAAGTGAGAACCCATTCATGCAGCTGAGAAAGGAGGGCTAGAAGATGAAGACCACGATCACGGCCATAAAAGCGGATGTGGGGAGCATAGGGGGGCACATCAAGCCCAGCGAGAGGCTGTTGGATGCTGTGACAAACTATCTCGAGGAACACAGGAGGGGGCTGATCATAGATTACAAGGTCTCCTTCACGGGGGACGACATAGCCATCCTCTGCACCCATGAGAGGGGAGTGAACGACGAGAAGGTCCACAAGCTCGCCTGGGAGGCCTTCTGGGAAGGAGCTGAGGTGGCCAAGAAGCAGGGCCTTTACGGAGCAGGCCAGGATCTCCTCAAGGACGCCTTCTCGGGAAACGTGAAAGGGCTCGGCCCTGCTGTGGCTGAGATGGAGTTCGAGGAGAGGCCCAACGAGCCCTTCCTGTTCTTCGCCGCCGACAAGACGGACCCAGGTGCTTACAACCTCCCCCTCTATTTGGGATTCTGTGATCCCATGTTCAACAGCGGCCTCATCCTCTCCCCTGGGATGTTCAAGGGCTTCAAATTCACCATCATGGATGTCAACTACGTGGAAGCTGACCGAGTCATAGAGCTCAACGCGCCGGAAGAGCTCTACGATATAGCGGCACTTCTCAGAGACCCGGAAAGGTTCGTGGTGGAGTCCATCCATTCTCGCACAACGGGCGAGCAAGCTGTGGCAGTGAGCACGACTAGGCTCCACAACATAGCCGGAAAATACACCGGCAAGGACGATCCCATCATGATAGTGAGGGTCCAAGGAGCGTTTCCAGCAACAGGGGAGATTCTGGCTCCTTTCAGCATCGGCCACTTCGTGGCAGGTTTCATGAGGGGAAGCCACACGGGACCTCTCATGCCAGTGAAGAGAAACTCCACCATATCCTATTTTGACGGGCCCCCTGTTGTGAGCTGTGCAGCCTACTGTGTCCATGAGGGCCATCTCACGGAATCAGCAGATGCCTTCGATCATCCTTTTTGGGACTATGTGAGACAGGAGGTCTCGAGAAAAGCCCTGGAAATAAGGAGACAGGGGTTCTTCGGAAACGCCATGCTCCCCTTCTCGGAGCTGGAATATGGCGGAATAGTGGAGAAGCTCTCCAAGCTGGACTCGAGATTCGTAGTGAGATCCTAGGGCGTGGAATGGGGCTCCCCCTGGTGGGCGAGCCCCGTTCTATCCGGGTGAAAATGGAAGAACTCGGGAACTGAAGGGCGATGGGTGAGGGGTCGGGGAATCGCCAACGTGTTGACATATTTTCCTTTGCCCACGTAAAATAAGACGGAGTTCAACTCAGAGGGTTCCAGGGCCTGGCTCATCCGCCAGATACCCACACCTAAAGAGCGCACCGCGCTTGCCGTTTACCGCGAGGATAGCGGGCTTGAATCGAGGAGTCCCGAGCTCAAAACGGCAAGTTTGTGGATAGAGAGCGGAACGGGAGATGGACTTCGGGGTTGGCTCGGAGGTCTCCTCGAGAATCTTCGAGTGGTAGCGTGTTCCCTGCGGATGGCTCTCTGATGAAAAGGAAGTGGTGGGTGCGTCTCGATCCCCAAAGGCTCGCGATCCGAGGCCAAAAGGGCAATGAACTTTTTGGGTCTGTGGGTCAAGGGGGCCTTCCTCCCCATGTCCTCTCGTGGAAGCTCATCCCCCTCAAAAGCCAAAAGACCTTACCCTCAGAAAAGGATCCGGGCCTTCCTCCCTGTCAAGGTGCGGGAAGCTCCCTGCTCATCACTCTAAGAGGGGAAGTGGGCGAGGTCTATCCCTTTAGATCCTCGGTCCCGTGCGGAGAAGGTCTTCGGAGAGTCGAGGGGGCGAGAAAGGTGCCCTTGTGGAGAGATTACCCCATACGGTCTTTTAAGCGAGGGAATAGGAACAGATGAGCTATCAAATAGCCATGGCGGGAAAGGGGGGAACGGGCAAAACCACGATAGCCGCTCTCCTCATAAGATACTTGGTGGATACTGGAAGGAAGCCCGTTCTGGCAGTGGATGCCGATGCCAATGCGAACCTCAACGAGATGCTGGGCCTTGTCGTCCACAAGGTGATAGGGGATGCCAGGGACGAGATGAAGACCAAAGTCCCCGTGGGCATGACCAAGGAAACTTACATGGAGATGAAGGTGCAGGAAGCCTTGGTGGAGGCAGATGGTTTCGATCTCATAGTAATGGGAAGACCCGAAGGGCCTGGCTGTTACTGCTATGCCAACACCCTCCTCAGCAAGTACCTGGACATCCTCCAGAGAAACTACCCCTATGTTGTGGTGGACAATGAGGCTGGTCTCGAGCATCTTAGCCGCCTAAATCAGAAAGAGGTGGATCTTATGATTGTGGTCACGGATGCGACCAAGCGGGGTCTCCTTACGGCAGAGAGGGTGAGAGATCTCGTGGAAGAGCTCAAGATAAGGGTCGAGGATTTGAAGGTGATAGTGAACAGGTGCCCTGAGGATGTGGATCGAGGGTTTTTTGCGGAGGAGCTCCGAAGGAGGGGATTGGAACTGGCGGGGGTAGTGCCGGCTGATCCCCAGGTAGCGGAATTTGACCTCAAGGGGAGACCCGTGATGGAGCTTCCCAGGGAGTCTCCGGCTGTCGCTGCCCTCTACGAGATAATGGATAGGGTTCTCGATGGGAGGTGAGGAGAGTCAGGTTGGAAAGAGACGCGGAGGAAAGTATAATAGGCCCCTTGGAAATGGAGGATTTTTTGAGGGGTTATGGAAAATAGGATCTCGCAATGAGGTCCTCTATACCGCGAAGGGAATGGGAGGTCACCGTGGCTGCGAAACTCATCAAAGGTGCTGAGGTGGCAAAGGAGATCAGGGAGGAATTGAGGCAACAGGTGGCTCAGATGAAGGAGAAGTACGGGGTCGTGCCAGGCCTTGTGACGATTCTGGTAGGTGAAAATCCCGCCTCCCAGAGCTACGTGAGGGCCAAGCAGCAGACCGCTCACGAGCTGGGTTTCTATTCGGTGCAGGAGGATAGACCAGCGGACATCACCGAGGCCGAGCTCCTGGCCCTCATAGACAAGTACAACAAGGATCCCAAGATACACGGAATACTGGTTCAGCTTCCCCTCCCCAAACATATAGACGAGACGAGGGTGCTCTACGCCATAGATCCTGACAAGGATGTCGATGCCTTTCATCCGGTGAATGTGGGGAAGCTCATGATAGGAACGGCGGATTTCCTCCCGTGCACCCCTGCGGGGATCCAGGAGCTCCTCATAAGGTCCGGCACCAAGATAGAGGGGGCGGAGGTAGTAGTGGTTGGAAGGTCCAACATAGTTGGCAAGCCCATTGCCAACATGCTCATGCAGAAGGGCCCAGGAGCGAATGCGACGGTCACAGTGGTCCACACCAAGACAAGGGATGTGGCCTTCCATACGAGAAGGGCGGACATCCTCATTGTGGCAGCCGGAGTGCCCGAATATATCAAGGGTGACATGGTGAAGGAAGGGGCTGTGGTGATAGACGTGGGGGTTAACGAGGTGGGTAGGACTCCCGATGGAAAGAGGAAACTGGTCGGAGATGTGGCATTCAACGAGGTTGTGGACAAGGTGGCAGCCATAACCCCGGTGCCCGGTGGGGTGGGACCCATGACCATCACCATGCTCATGAAGAACACCGTGAAGGCTGCCATGAAGGCAGTTGGGGCCTGAAGAGTTGATGTCGAATTCTCTGCGCAGAGCCTGAAGGGGACGCGCCAAAGAATCTCTTACAGGGGGTGAAAAATTGGCTTTCGCGATTCCTACCATCAAGTACACGGGGAAGATCAGGGAAGTGGTCTTGGGGACGGAGCCCAAGACGGTGCGCGTGGGCGGAGAGGACTGTTATCCATTTCACTTGTTCGAAGGGAGCATGCCCAACAAGCCCCTCATTGCCATGGAAGTGTGGGACATGAGGCCAGAGGGATGGCCAGAGGCATGCGAGAAGCCCTTCGAGGATGTCCTGGATGATCCAGGGGCTTGGGCCAAGAAGTGTGTCGAGAAATACGGGGCAGAGGCAATCGCGATCCAGCTCAAGTCCACGGATCCCAATGGTCTCGATGCCCCTCCGGAGAAGGCGAGCGAGGCAGTGGGGAAGGTCTTGGCTGCGGTGGATGTGCCCGTGATAGTGTGGGGAACTGCCAACCCAGCCAAGGATGCGGCTGTGCTCAGGAAGATAGCCGAGGATTATCAGAATAGGAACCTGTTATTGGGCCCGGTCGAGGAGGAAAACCACAAGGCTATCGGGGCTGCAGCCCTCGGCTTCGGACACACGGTCATTGCGAGCTCTCCCATAGATGTGAACTTGGCAAAACAGCTCAACATCCTATTGGGAAACCTGGGGGTCCCCAGGGACAAGATAGTCATTGACCCAACCACAGGGGGCTTGGGCTACGGCCTCGAGTACACTTACTCCGTCATGGAAAGGATCCGGATGGCGGCCCTTGTCCAGGAGGATGATCAGCTCGCCCAGCCCATGATCAACAATATCGGTAACGAGGTCTGGAAGACCAAGGAAGCCAAGGTGGGCTCGGACGAGGCTCCCGAGCTGGGTGATCCCGAGATGAGGGGCATCCTCATGGAGACGGTGACAGCGGTATCGTTCCTGATGGCAGGGTCCGATATAGTCATCCTTCGCCATCCCAAGACTGTGCAGCTGGTGAAGAAATTTATGGAGAGAATGATGGCCAAGAGGGCGGAGGCTCCGGCCAGGCTCAAGGTCCAGAGGGAAAAGGCGAAGCCCATAGCCGCTGCGGCAAAGCCTGCCGCTGCCCAGGCCCCAAAGCCTGCTGCTGCTCCGCCGCCACCTCCGCCAAAAGTGGCTGCTCCTCCACCGCCACCTCCACCGCCCCAGCCGGCTCCAAAGGTGGAAGAGGTGGTGAAGCCTGCCGAGGATTTGGAGGCTAAAAAGAGGGAGGAGGCTGAGGCCAAGGCGAGGGAGGAGGCAGAAGCTCGAGCCAAACAAGAGGCGGAAGCAAAGGCCCGTGCCGAGGCCGAGGCCAGGGCTAGGGCAGAGGCAGAGGCCAAGGCGAGGGCCGAGGCCGAGGCGAAGGCCAGGGCCGAGGAGGAAGCCAGGGCCAGGGAAGAGGCCAAAGCCAAGGCTGAAGAGGAGCTCATGGAGCTCAGGAGAAGGAGAAGGGAAGAGAGGGAAAGGAGGCGGGCGGAGCTTCACGTTGTGGAGAAGAAAGACGTTCAGTACGGCAAGGGACCTGAGCCTGGAACAGCTGGTCCGGATGGTATTTACATCCTGAGGCAGCTGGAGAGATGGAGGCTCAGGGGAGACGGAATTCTCAGGAGATAGGGGACTTTTCCTGGTACTTTGGGGGGATAAACTGAAAGTTGGATGCTCGCATCCGCGGAAAGGTCCCCCTTTCCGAAAAAAAGAGCGGAGGAGGAACCGCTATGGCAGAGGAAAAGAAGGAGAAATTGGCAGCCGTGGCCGAAGCGAAGACCAAGAAGGTCGATCCAAAAGAATTGAGCGTTGATCCGGCCACACAGGTGGTCTTGGCCAAGGCTCAGGCCGAGCAGGTCGAGACCATTTTCGACAGGGCCCAGACCATGAAGCCCTGCAACATAGGCGAGCAAGGCACCTGCTGCAAGATGTGCGCTCAGGGCCCCTGCAGGCTTCCTCTCACCAAGAAGGATATGGAGGGGCCGGACACCAGAAAGGGTCTGTGCGGTGCCACCCCGGAGACCATAGCCGCCAGGAACTTCGCGAGGATGGTCGCTTCAGGGGCTGCAGCCCACAGTGACCACGGAAGGGCAGTGGCAGAGGTCTTTCTGGCTGCAGCGAGAAGGGAGGCCCCGGATTACGACATCAAGGACAGGCAGAAGCTCCTCGAGATAGCACCGGATTTCGGCGTCCCAACCCACGTCATAGAGAACGGAGAGGAGGTCGAGAGGGACATTTACGAGATAGCTGTGGAGGTGGGGGAGAAGGCCCTGGCTGAGTGGGGGAAACAGGAAGGCGAGATTTACTATGCCAAGAGGGCACCTCAGGCCAGGTACGAGCTATGGAAGAAGCTGGACCTGGTCCCCAGGGGGATAGACAGGGAAATAGTGGAGATAATGCACAGGACCCACATGGGGGTGGATCAGGATTACAAGAACTTGGTCAGACAGTGCGCAAGGGCTGCCCTCGCAGACGGGTGGGCTGGTTCCATGATAGCTACGGACCTCCAGGATGTGCTTTTCGGAACCCCTTATCCCATCCAAGGGGAGATAAATCTCGGAGTTCTCAAGGCCGACCATGTGAACATCATAGTCCACGGTCACGAGCCACTCCTTTCGGAGATGCTCGTTGTGGCCGCTAGAGATCCCGAGATGGTCTCCTACGCCCAGAGCAAAGGGGCAAAGGGAATAGTGCTCGCAGGTATGTGCTGCACAGCCAACGAGATCCTTGTCCGGCATGGTCTCCCAATAGCCGGGAATTACCTCCAGCAGGAGCTTGCCATAGTCACGGGGGCTGTGGATGCAATGGTAGTGGATGTCCAGTGCATAATGGAGAACATTGCCAATGTGGCAAGCTGCTACCACACGAAGATCGTGACCACGAATCCCAGGGCCAGGATAGCTAGCGGGGATACAGTGCACATAGAATTCGACGAGCACCATGCCCTCGAAGACGCGAAGAAGATAGTGAAGCTTGCCATAGACAACTTCCCCAACAGGAGATCCGAGGTCCTCATCCCCAAGGAAAGGGAGATGATGGTCGTGGGATTCAGTTACGAGGCCATAAACTACCACTTGGGAGGGACATTCAGAGGCTCTTACTGGCCCCTCAATGACAACATCATAAACGGCCGCATAAGGGGGATAGGGGGGGTTGTGGGATGCAACAATGCCAGGACCACCCATGACTCGGCCCATCTGATCGTTGTCAAGGAGTTGCTCAAGAACGACGTGATAGTGCTCACGACAGGCTGCAATGCCATGGCCTGCGGAAAGGCCGGCCTCCTCACCCCTGAAGCCGCGAAGGTTTATTGCGGAGGTGGCCTCGCTGAAGTCTGCGAGGCAGTGGGGATACCTCCTGTCCTCCATATGGGATCCTGTGTGGACAATAGCCGCATCCTCATGGCAGCGACCCAAGTGGTCAAGGCAGGGGGCCTGGGGAAGGACATCTCGGACCTTCCCGCCGCAGGTGCTGCCCCCGAATGGATGAGCGAGAAGGCCATTTCCATAGGAATGTACTTCGTGGCAAGTGGGGTCTACACCATCTTCGGGGTTGGTCTTCCCATAACAGGTGCTCCGAGGTTCGCCAAGTATCTCACCAAGGACTTGGAGAACATCCTCGGCGGCATGTGGGATGTGGAGCCTGACCCGTACGAGATGGCCAAGAAGATGATTGCCCACATAGACAAGAAGCGAAAGGCCCTAGGCCTAGACAAAGCTAAGGAGAGGAAACTCTTCGACATGGCCGACCGCCGGGCTCTCGAGGTGGCATGACCCAAGAAGGGAATGAAAACTCCGGAAAGGAGGAGGGAGAGATATGTCCAAGTTGGTTGCTTTCGCTGCGATCCAGGGTGCCAGAAACATCGTCTCGAAGGCCGAGGGAATCTACAAGAGGGCCCTGGAACAATACGGACCGGACCAGAAGCTGGAATTTCCCAACACCGCATATTACCTCCCCATCATCTACTCCCTTTTGGGCATCCCGGTTAAGACCCTGAGGGATGCTGGAAAGGTCTTGGAGATTTGCAAGAAGCTTCTGCCCCCCATCGTGAAAAACAGATACCACCTACCCTATTTGGGCCCCACCCTGGATGCGGGGATGGCCACTCTGTTCGCGGAGGAGATAGTCGAGGCCATCAGGTACGTGGATGATCCTGACTTCTACTATCCTGGCGAGGAGTGCGATCCGGAAAACGGGCGTCTATGGCTCGGGGCAGCAGATGACGTGATCATGAGAAAGCGAGGAGTGGAGTTCGTCGATGGCACAGCTCCAGGCTTTGCGGCCATTGTGGGAGCGGCCCCTGATCCAGAGACGGCGAAGATGATAGCCGAGGAATACCAGAGGCGAAATCTCTACGTCTTCATGTGCGCCAATCAGGCTGGGACCACCTTCGCCGAGCAGTTGGTCCAAGCCGGGGTGCAGGTGGGATGGAATACCAGGCTGGTCCCCTTTGGACCAGACATAAGCGCTGCGGTCTTCGCATTGGGATTCGCGAACAGGGCGGCAATGGCCTTTGGTGGCATAAAGCCAGGGGATTACAGGAGGATCCTCCTCTACAACAAGGACCGGATCTTCGCCTTCGTGAATGCCCTGGGCGAGGTAAATGCCGAGTGGGCAGCCAATGCCGCAGGGGCCATAAATTGGGGCTTCCCCACCATTGCCGACACTGACATCCCCGAGATCCTCCCCACTGGGGTGTGCACATATGAGCATGTGGTCGCCAATGTGCCCCACAGCGAGATAGTGCAGAGATCAGTGGAGGTGAGGGGCCTCAAGACAACCATCACCAAGGTGGACATCCCTGTGGCTTATGGTCCTGCATTCGAAGGGGAGAGGGTGAGAAAAGAGGACCTGGTTCTGGAGATGGGTGGAGGCAAGACCCAGTGCACGGAGCTCGTCCAGATGGCAGATATGGACGAGATAGAGGACGGGAAGATCACGGTCATTGGAAAGGACATCCCCGATTGCGAGAGGGGAGAGAGGCTCCCACTGGGTATACACGTCAAGGTGGCAGGAAGGAAGATGCAGCCAGACTTCGAGCCCATCTTGGAGAGGCAGATCCACCATCTCCTCAACTATGCTCAGGGAGTCATGCACATAGGCCAGAGGGACATAGCTTGGATAAGGCTCTCTGCACTTGCAACGGACAAGGGGTTCCGGCTCAAGCACATCGGGCAGATCCTTCACGACATGTTCCACAAGGACTTTGGGTCCATAGTGGACAAGGTGGAGGTGACCCTCTATACGAACCCGGAGGATGTGGAGAGATTCACCCAGATGGCAAGGGCCATCTACAGGGAGAGGGATGCTCGTGTGGAGAACATGACAGACGAGGGTGTGGAGGTCTATTACTCGTGCACCCTTTGCCAGTCCTTCGCACCCACACACGTCTGCATGATAAGCCCTGAGAGGACTGGGCTTTGCGGTGCTTACAACTGGTTCGACTGCAAGGCGAGTTACGAGATAAACCCCACCGGACCTAACCAGCCTGTGGAGAAAGGGGAGTGCATTGATCCCAAGCTGGGTCAGTGGAAAGGGGTCAATGAGTTCGTGAAGAAGGCGAGTCGAGGAAAGATAGACCATTACAACTTCTACAGCATAGTCTACGACCCCATGACCACATGTGGCTGCTGCGAGTGCATAGCAGCTGTGCTCCCCAACTGCAACGGGGTGATGACAGTCCATCGGGACTACATGGGCGATACACCATGTGGGATGAAGTTCACCACCCTTGCAGGGACAATTGGTGGAGGTCAGTCGACACCTGGGTTCGTGGGCCATTCCAAGTACAACATAATCCAGCGCAAGTACTTGGCAGGCGACGGAGGGCTCCTGCGGATGGTCTGGATGCCCAAGGCCCTGAAAGAGGAATTGAGGGAAGGGCTCCTGAGGAGGGGCAAGGAGCTCGGCGTGCCGGATCTCATCGACAAGATAGCGGATGAGACCATTGGGACTGACGAGGCATCGGTTCTCGAGTTCATGAAAAAGGTCAACCATCCTGCCCTCTCCATGCCACCGATAATGGGTTGAGGCCAAGGGGCCTTTCCTTTGGGGAAGGGCCCCTCGGGTTTGAATGAGGTCGTTGGGATCTAGGAAGGGCTGTTGGAGAGACAATTTCTGAAAAGGAAGGAGTCGAGAGATGGCGCTCACTGGAATTCAGATCTACAAGCTGCTTCCCAAGACCAATTGCGGTGAGTGTGGTATGCCCACTTGTCTTGCCTTTGCCATGGCCTTGGCTGCTGGGAAGGCGGAGCTCGCTTCCTGCCCATATGTGTCGGAGGAGGCCAAGGAGCAGCTGGCCGAAGCGAGTGCCCCTCCCATAAGGCCCGTTGTCATAGGGGCCGATGGCCGTTCCTTGAGGATAGGGGGGGAGACGGTCCTATTCCGGCACGAGAAGACCTTTTACAATCCGTGCGGTTTTGCAGGGCAGGTGAGCGATAATGACCCGGAGCTCCTGGACAAGGTGAAGAGATGGGCTGCCCTGAAATGGGAGAGGATAGGCTTGACCCTCAGACCAGAACTTGTCTTCCTCAAGTGCGACTCGGGTGATCCGGAGAAGTTCGAGGCAGCGGCCAGGGCAGTGGCGGAGGCTACTGATTTCTCCCTGATTCTGGCATGCGAGGATCCCCAGGTCTTGGCCCCTGTCGCCAGGGCCCTCAAGGATAAAAGGCCACTACTCTATGCGGCTACCCAAGCCAATGCCGACAAGATGTGCGAGCTTGCGGGGGAGACGGGATGTCCTCTGGCTGTGAGGGGGGTGGATCTGGAGGAGGTTGTGGAGCTCACAACTGAGCTCACGGAGGCCGGGCTCAAGGACCTCGTCATAGACTCTGGGGCAAGGGACCTTGCTGGAGCGTTCATAGATCAGGTAGCCATAAGGAGGGCAGCCCTCCTCGAGAGGAACAGGGCCCTCGGCTTTCCAACCATAGCCTTCGCCAACGCCATGGGGGACGATCTCGCTGAACAGACAGCGGCTGCGGCGATGCTCCTCCCCAAGTACGCTGGAATCATAGTGATGGACGATCTCGTGCCAGAAAGCCTCTTTCCACTGTTGATTCAAAGGCTCAACATCTACACCGATCCCCAGAGGCCAATGGCTACATCTCCTGGCATATATGAGATAAACGGGCCGGATGAGAACTCGCCTCTCTGTGTCACCGCCAACTTCTCCTTGACTTATTTCATAGTGAGTGGTGAGATAGAGGCGAGCAGAGTGCCCTCTTGGCTTCTGGTCGTGGATACAGAGGGCCTCTCTGTGGTGACGGCTTGGGCGGCTGGTAAGTTCGCAGGGGATGCCATAGGGATCTTCATGAAGAAGTCCGGGGTTGTGGACAAGGTGAAGCACAAGAAGGTGATAATACCCGGTTATGCCGCCGCTATAGCTGGGGACCTGGAAGAGGAACTTGTGGACTGGACGGTGCTGGTTGGGCCGAGAGAGGCCTCGGCATTGCCGGCATATTTGAAGGAATTCAAGGCCTGAGGAAGAGATTGTCAAACAGCGCAGGAGCCCGAGGGAAGAGGAGGTGGATATGCTAAGGATCGGCGAGAATCTCAATGTGATGGTCAAGAGAATAGGCGAGGCCATGAAAAACAAGGATCCGAAGCCTATCCAGGAGATGGCCATAGCAGAGGCTGAAGCTGGGGTTGACTGGATAGACATAAATCTCGGCCCCGCCCGCAAAGGCGGCGAGGAGCTCATGGAGTGGATCGTGAAGACTGTGCAGGAGGTGGTGGATACCCCTCTTTTCCTCGATACCACAAACATCCAGGCCATAGAGGCTGGACTCAGGGTTTACAAGCCAAAGAAGGGGAAGGCGGTCATCAACTCCATCATGTGCAGAGAGGAGAGGATGCAAGTCCAGATCCCCATGGCCAAGAAATACGACGCTGGGATGGTGGCCCTGCTCTGGGGCCCTGAAGGATTGCCCAGGGATGCCTCTGAGAGAAGCCTCCTTGCCACGGATATCCTAACGAGGGCTGTGGAGGCAGGAATAGCTCCGGAGGACATATACGTTGACCCCATAATCACTCCTGTCAATGTCCAGCAGCAGCAACTCATGGAATGCCTGGAGTTCATGAGGCAACTTCAGGAGATGGCCGAGGTAATAGCGCCAGGGGTCAACTCTACCTGCGGCCTTTCCAACTGTTCCAACGGAGCTCCAGACCACCTGAGACCCATTCTCAATCAGACCTTCATGATAATCCTCGAGCGTTACGGCATGAAAACAGCCATAGTCGATGCATTCGACAAGAAGCTTGCCGCCATAGCGAGGGGCGAAAGACCCGATATAGTCGCCCTTGTCAACAAAGTGCTGGACGGGGAGCCCATAGACATGGCCTCTCTGAGCAAGGAAGAGCAAGACTATGTGAAAACTGTCCGGGTCCTCATGGGGCAAACCCTTTACTCGGATTCCTGGTTGGAGCTTTGAGAAAACTTGCCAGGGACAGGAGCTAGGCTCTCGTGAAGGGAATGAAGCTCAGGGAAGTGGCCGAGATCCTCGAGGCGGAGGTCTTGGTGGGGCACGAGAAACTGGACATGGAGGTGAGGAAGGCTTTCGCCTCGGATCTCATGAGCGATGTCCTGGCATTCGCTACAGAGGGTTCCCTTCTCCTTACGGGCTTGACCAATGCTCAGGTCGTGAGGACTGCCGAGATGCTCGACATGTCGGCAGTGATCTTCGTGAGGGGCAAGAGGCCCCAGACAGAGGCGGTGGAGCTTGCCCGCATGAAGGGGATTCCCCTTCTCAGCACCCCTTACATCCTCTACGAGACCTGTGGCAGGCTCTACAAGTGCGGGATAGTGGGGTGCAGGCAGAAGGTTGAGAAGGGATCAGTGAGCTTCGAGAGGGCGGAGTTGGGCTCTTCCCCTTGACGGGGAGGGCATGAAAAAGCGAGCCCGAGGGTCTCTACGCTTGGAGTGTCAGAGAGAAAAAAGACCCCAGGAGGGCCGGACTCGACAAAGTCGAAGGGAGGGAAAAGAGGTGGCAAGGATTCTGGTGAGCAAGGAAAAGGCCAAGACACCCCTCAGGGACTTGGTGGGGGAGACAAGCAAACTGGATCAGTGTCTCACATGCGGCACCTGTGCTGGGGGATGCCCAGTTGCCGACTGGGAGGGGATGGACCCCAGAAAGCTTGTGAGGATGATCCACTATGGCCTTGACGAGCAAGTGATAAAGTCCAACTGGATCTGGCAGTGCACCAATTGTCAGAGGTGCACTTGGGCTTGCCCCATGGGGATCAACTTCGGCGAGATAATAACCACTGCGAGAAGCCTTGTCCCCAGGGAGGAGACCCCTGGTGAGATCCAGAAGACCGCCAACAACCATCGCGAGACCATGAACAACATGCGTCTCACTGTGGAGGATGCCCTGGAGACCTTCGAGTGGATGGCCGATGAGCTCAAGGTGGACATCCCGG